>OEQX01000151.1_pt1 | contig 20753 bp, 20 predicted proteins | sample 1539851 | NCBI WGS metagenome assembly OEQX01 (sample SAMEA3891238, study PRJEB23780) | metagenome | biome: terrestrial biome; feature: animal house; material: water of meat washing | place: Italy | collected 2015-05-12
GATGAACCTGAACTTTTTAAAATTGATCCGATCCATCAAATGCCGGGACTAAACAGCTAGGGGCTGTGAAATTCGGCATTATTCTTGCTTGAATCAACTAGATCAATAGGTAGCAATCATCGCTCACTTTTGTTGGGAAAAGAGTGATTATGAACTTTTGTAGAATAATAAATTGGCAAAAAATAGAGTATAAACTTAAAAGAGGATGGGCTGAATGTTCCAGTTTAATGAAACGGTAGATTTAAGCTTATATTGAAGATGACAAATGTGAAAATAGGTCAGTATATGATTTCAGATATACAAGCAAAGTATGATCAACTCAGCTCCGCGCAAAAAGATATTTTTGCGGGCTATGGTTTGCGTCAGGTCAAACACTTTGTTGAAATTAGTTTAGCCAATATTGAGCCTGTACTGCCTGAAAATGCATTTGTTCAAGGCGTCAATGCAGCAGGTAAAGTTCAGGCTTTTAATGCAGAGACTGGGCAATACTATTTATGGATTTCCGATTTACAGTGGCAAGCGACTGCACAGCCCTCAAATAGCATTGATTTAAAAGACGACTTTCTTGAAGTCTGGAAAATTTTTAATCTTGGACAATATGAATTGATTGATTTAAGTCATATTCATCGTGATTTTTTAGAAAGTCAGTTGGCTTAATGGCATAGAGCGTATGTCGAAGCAGTGGGCTATTTTGATCGAGTTTAGGATGATTAAAATAGCCACGATGTTGCATGCCGAGACGTTTCATTACCGCTTCAGAAGCCCTATTTTGAACTGCGGTAAAAGCAACAACCTCATCCAAGTTTAAAACCGAAAAAGCAAAATATAGGCAAGCCTGTGCAGCTTCTGTCGCATAACCCTGATGCTAAAACTTCGAGTCCAATCGCCAACCAATTTCGACACAGGGTGAAAAATCAAAGCACTCAGGTTGAGCATGTAAGCCTGTAAATCCAATGAACTCCTGACTATGCTTCAGTTCGACTGCCCAAAAGCCCCAACCATTTTGATTGATGAATTGCTGAAACATTTGCGCAAGGGCATCGCTTTCTGTTTGCGTGAGTGGATGAGGAAAATAACGCATCACTTGAGCATCGGCATTTAACTGCGCAAAAGCAGGAAAGTCATCTGCGCGCCAAGCTCTTAGACGTAAACGCGCCGTTTCTATCGCAAAATTTAAATGCGCTGACATTAGATTTCATCAAGCGGCAGTTGGAAACTTTGTTTAATGATTTGACTTGGCAAGTCTGTTTTGACACTGGTAATGCCATTCTTTTTGGTCAAATGTGTGGATTGGAACTCACGATAGCTTTCTAAATCGGGTACCACGACTTTCAGCATTGCATCGCATTCACCTAAAATAATGTAGCATTCCATGACTTGAGGGAGCTCTTTCATGGCTTCAATAAAGGTGTCGATGGTTTCGGCATCTTGACCGACCAGCCAAATACGCGAGAACAGAATCAGTTGAAGCCCAATTTTTTGTGGATCGACCACTGTAGTATAATTTTGAATAACACCTGCTTCTTCTAATAGTTTGACGCGTCTTAGGCATGAAGATGGTGATAGACCGATTTCTCGTGCTAAGTCATTATTTTGAATACGGCCATTGTCTTGTAAGTGGCGAATGATATTTTTATCAATACGGTCAAGTTTTATGCGCACAGACTTTGGTGATTGTTTCATATCTTAGAATATAATTTGAAAAATACGTTTTATTATAGAATAAATTGAAAGCCAATTTTGTATTATTTCGCACATACTAATTTTCACTTTCTAATGGATGAAAGGGGAAAGGAAATGTCTGTATATGTACTCTTTGCACTGACCGTGTTGCCGCTGATTTTTACACCTGGGCCAGATATGTTATTTATTCTGTCTCAAGTTATGGGCAAAGATGCAAAAGCAGGCATGATGGCGACTATCGGCGTATGTACAGGCTATTTACTACATTCAATTTTAGTGGCTTTGGGTATTGCTGCCATTATTGTGTCTTTCCCGCTTTTGTTTGAAACCATCCGCTGGCTGGGTATTGCCTATTTGTTGTATTTGGCCTTTGGTTTATTAAAGTCGGTTTTTAGCACTAAAAAATTGCAACTAGACCGAAAAACGGAAAATAACCCGATCAAAAAAGGCTTTTTTACCGCACTATTAAATCCTAAAGGTATGCTTATCTATTTTGCAATCTTGCCGCAATTTATCGATAAATCTGCCAACACTGTCAGTCAAGGTTTGATTTTATCTTTACTCTTTATCGCGATGATTTTTGTGGTCTACTGTAGTTTGAGTCTGGTTTTTGCAAAACTGACACAGAAGGCCCCAATAGATGAACGTAAGCAAAAATGGATTGATGGCACTTCAGGTGGTCTGTTGGCTTTGGCCGCGACATGGCTGATTGCCAATTAAACTCAGAGAAGCATGTCAGAAGGGCATGCTTTTTTTTGAGGAAGTTTTTAAGATCGCCTAATAAAGCAGCAATATTGTGTCATCGTATGTCTAGAATAATGAGTATTTGAATCTAAGGCTGCGTGATCTATCTTAAATGACAGATTTGTGAAGCCTGATAAAGATGTAAACAGGCAGTCAATCATCTATTTGATGATGAATATTAGAGAAAAGAAATCAAATCTTTGAATAATGTAAATCAGATAAAAATATAATAAAAATCATAACTTAATCTGAGTGCGATTTTGTGCAAATATAGTGCGTACAAAAAAGTATGAACGCGTCGTTCAGCTAAATTTACGCATTTTTACAGCTCTTTGGTGAATTGTGACTTGACCGAAATGCCGTACACATTGCAAGATAGGGCACCTAAAAAAATTTAAGTGAAGAGTTAAACTAACTTTTCTCAACATTTACATTTGCTAAAACAGCCGAGGATTACATGAAGGCTCTTGTTGCTGTAAAACGTGTGGTTGATGCCAACGTTAAAGTTCGCGTTAAGCCGGACAACAGTGGTGTTGACTTAACCAACGTTAAAATGTCAATTAACCCATTCTGTGAAATTGCAGTGGAAGAAGCGGTTCGCTTAAAAGAAAAAGGAACTGTTTCAGAAATCATCGTTGTTTCTATTGGTCCTAAAGAAGCGCAAGAGCAAATCCGTTCTGCAATGGCGCTTGGTGCTGACCGCGGTATCCTGGTTGAAGCTGATGACAGCCAACTGGGTGCTTTAGAAATTGCGAAAGTGTTGAAAGGCGTTGTTGACGCTGAACAACCTCAGTTGATTCTTCTTGGTAAGCAAGCAATTGATGATGACTCTAACCAAGTTGGCCAAATGCTTGGTGCGCTTCTAGGTGCAGGTCAAGGTACTTTTGCTTCTGAAGTTAAAGTTGATGGTGACAAAGTACAAGTAACTCGTGAAATCGACGGCGGTTTACAAACTGTTGAGCTTGCACTTCCAGCGATCATCACCACTGACTTACGTTTGAACGAGCCACGTTATGCTGCTCTTCCAAACATCATGAAAGCGCGTAAAAAACCGCTGGATACGAAGTCTCCTGCTGATTTTGGTGTTTCTACAACAACTAAACTTAAAACAGTTAAAGTTGAAGCGCCTGCTGAACGTAAAGCCGGCGTACAAGTGAAGTCTGTAGACGAACTTGTAGAAAAACTAAAAAATGAAGCGAAAGTGATCTAATACAGAAGGATAAAATCATGAGTATTTTAGTTATCGCTGAGCACGACAACAAAGCACTAAATGGTGCAACTTTAAACGTTGTTGCTGCAGCTCAAAAAATCGGTGGTGATATCACTGTATTAGTTGCTGGTTCTGGCGCTCAAGCTGTTGCTGATGCTGCTGCAAAAGTTGCGGGTGTAAGCAAAGTATTACTTGCTGACAACGCAGTTTACGCAAACCAATTGGCTGAAAACGTTGCAGCTTTGGTTGCAGATATTGCTAAAGGTGGTTTCAAACACGTATTGGCTGCATCAACTACAACGGGTAAGAATATTCTTCCACGTGTGGCTGCACTTCTTGATGTCAGCATGATTACAGACATCATTGCTGTTGAATCTGCAAATACGTTCAAGCGTCCAATCTATGCAGGTAACGCGATTGCAACAGTTCAGTCTGATGAAGCAATCATTGTTGGTACTGTACGTGGTACAGCATTTGACCCTGTCGCTGCTGAAGGTGGTTCTGCTGCGGTTGAAGCTGTAAGCGAAGCAAAAGATGCTGGTATCTCTAAGTTTGTTGCTGAAGAGATCGTAAAATCTGAACGCCCAGAATTAACTGCTGCGCGTATCGTGGTTTCAGGTGGTCGTGGTGTGGGTTCAGGTGAGAACTACCATACTGTTCTTGATCCATTGGCTGACAAATTGGGCGCTGCTCAAGGTGCATCACGTGCTGCGGTTGACGCTGGCTTCGTTCCAAACGACATGCAAGTAGGCCAAACAGGTAAAATTGTTGCTCCTGATCTGTATATCGCTGTAGGTATCTCTGGTGCGATCCAGCACTTGGCAGGTATGAAAGACTCTAAAGTGATCGTTGCGATCAACAAAGACGAAGAAGCACCGATCAATGCAGTAGCAGATTACTGGTTAGTAGGTGATTTGAATACCGTTGTTCCAGAGTTAGTATCTAAAATCTAATTCCTGACAACGTTTCAAAAAAACGCTTTTGTGCAAGCAGTTTAAGCAATGCTTAACTGCTATGTGCAGGAGCGTTTTTTATGTGCTAAAGCTGTTCTTTAATATTATAAAAAATCAAAATCACTCGATATTTATTTTGTTATTTTAAGTCCTTGTATTTTGCAAATAATAATGAAAATTTAAGCATTTCTTAAGATGAGTGTGCATCTGAATATTCAGATTTATGATACTATTTGCCATCCATTTTTAAGCTTAACTTACATAAAACTTTTTTTGTTAAGTTGGGAGTTGTAATCTTGCTGATTGATACGCGTGTATCGTGGTCTGTTCTGATCCTTGCTGTTCTGTGTCTAATTTTTCCATTTTTAGCTGATCTTCAGTTTCCACTTTTAGGTGGTGCTGTTGTACGTGGCGTGGAAAATATTCAAGCGTTACTTTTATTGATATTTGCTGTATTTAGCTATTTTTACATGCAACCGATGCATCTTCCTGAGGGTAAAAAGTATTTTTGGATCTGGGCTGTGCTGTGGTGGTTGCTTTTGTTTGGACGTAGCACCAGTTGGGGTAGAGACTATTTCCCTGAAGTCCCAAAAGTATATTTTCGTGGCATCTCGGTAGTTTTGATTGGTTCAGTCGTATTTATGTTGTTGGTTAAACCATTGCGCCATGAGATTGCGATAAAAATGAAGAACATTACGATACCTGCTTGGGCAATGCTGCTCACGGTGTTGGGTTTGATTATTTCTGACGGCATTGAACACAGTCGCATTTATGGTGGAATTTTCTTACATCAGATTGCTTATAAAGACCTTATGGAGGAGCTATATGAGTTTCCTTTAATATTGGGCTTGTTTATGGTGGCATTTCATATTATGCGGCGCGATAAGCAAGGGGTTGATCAGTAAGTCCAAAGATAGGCAAGACATGGCTTAAAGCTCTCAAAAATGAGGGCTTTTTTGCATTTTACGCAACGTTAACAGGGAATGTGATGGAGCTGTAAATGTACATCCTATACATGTGTAAAAAATAACCCCTAAATTAAAGAAAATTAACGAGATTAACTGTGGTGACGTGACACAAAAATCAGAGTGTTTATGCTATAATTTACGGCTATATTTCAGTTTTTAGTTCAGTATTTTGAACTAATAATTTTGCAAGTTTTACGACATATAAATGCAAGCGGTTTTACGTTTGTAGAATAAGGAGTATGCATGAGCGTATCGGAAATCAGACCGATTGCGATTGAGGATGAACTCAAGAACTCGTATCTTGACTATGCAATGAGCGTGATTGTTTCTCGTGCTTTGCCAGATGTTCGAGATGGTCTAAAACCTGTTCATCGTCGTGTGCTTTATGCAATGCACGAATTGGGTAATGACTACAACAAAGCTTATAAAAAGTCTGCCCGCGTGGTTGGTGATGTGATCGGTAAATATCACCCACACGGTGATTCTGCTGTTTATGAAACCATTGTTCGTATGGCTCAAGACTTTAGCTTGCGTTATCAATTGGTTGATGGTCAGGGGAACTTTGGTTCGGTCGATGGCGATAGCGCAGCTGCAATGCGTTATACCGAAGTTCGTATGCGTAAGTTGACTCATGAAATCCTTGCCGATCTTGAAAAAGATACGGTGGATTGGGAAGACAACTACGACGGCTCTGAACGTATTCCGCAAGTGATGCCAACGCGTATTCCGAACTTACTGATTAACGGTACTACAGGTATTGCTGTGGGTATGGCGACCAATATGGCGCCGCACAACATGACTGAAGTAGTGAACGCTTGTTTGGCCTATGCTGAAAACCCAAATATTTCAATTGAAGGATTGATGGAATATATTTCGGGTCCAGACTTTCCTACAGGTGGTATTATTTACGGTAAAGCGGGCATTGTTGATGCTTACCGTACGGGTAAAGGTCGTTTGCATATTCGTGGTAAATACCACTTTGAAGAAGACCAAAAAACAGGTCGTACCACGATCGTTTTCACAGAAATTCCATATCAAGTCAACAAAGCAAGAACGATTGAACGTATCGCTGAGTTGGTGAAAGAGAAAAAACTGGAAGGTATTTCTGAACTACGTGACGAATCTGATAAAGATGGGATGCGTATTGCCATCGATTTAAAGCGTGGTGAAAACGCCGAAGTTGTGGTAAATAACTTATTCCAAAACACGCAGTTGGAAAACTCTTTCAGCATTAACATGGTGTGTTTAGATAACGGCCAGCCGAAGTTAATGAACTTGAAAGACATTGTTGCGGCATTTATTCGTCACCGCCAAGAAGTAGTGACGCGTCGTACGATGTTTGAGTTGCGCAAAGCACGTGAACGTGGCCATATTTTAGAAGGTTTGACGGTAGCATTAGCAAATATTGATGCGATCATTGAAACCATTAAAACTTCTGCAAACCCAGCTGAGGCGCGTGAGCGTTTACAAGCAGGTGAGTGGGCAGCAGGGAATGTGATTGCATTGCTTGAAAAAGCAGGTTCTGTTTCTGTACGTCCAGACGAAATTGAAGGTGAAGATCCAAGCCGTCCATTTGGTTTAGATGGTCAGATTTATCGTTTATCGCCTGCGCAAGTTGGTGCGATTCTTGAGCTTCGTTTGCACCGTTTAACGGGTCTTGAACAAGACAAGTTACAAGCTGAATATACTGAAATTTTAGGTCAAATTGCTGAACTCACAGCTATTTTAAATGACTTCAATTTATTGATGGCAGTGATTAAAGAAGAATTAGCTTTAATTTTGCAACAATACGGCGATGCTCGTCGTACCGCAATTGTTGAGTCTCGTATTGACTTCTCGCGTGAAGATTTAATTCCTGAAGAGCAAGTGGTACTGACTGTTTCAAAAACAGGTTATGCGAAAACTCAACCACTTTCAGACTATGCTGCGCAGCGTCGTGGTGGACGTGGTAAATCTGCGACCTCGATGAAAGAAGATGACTACATCCAGCATCTGATTGTGACCTCTAACCATGCCACAGTGTTGTGCTTTACCAATGTTGGTAAAGTCTATCGCCTGAGAGTGTTTGAAGTGCCTCAAGCATCGCGTGGTTCAAAAGGTCGCCCAATGGTGAACTTATTGCCACTGGATGCCGATGAGACAATCACAGCAATTCTTCCTGTGATTGATGCGCCGAAGAAATTTAAAGAACGCTTAGCTGAGTTCAAAAACTTTGTGCGTAGCAATGTCGCGACATTACGTGAAAATAGTATTATCGACGCGCATTATGAAGCGTTAAAAGCTTCATTCGATGAGTTGGCTGAAGATGCTGATGAACTTTCTGATGCATTACGTAAGCAATTGAAAGAGTTGGGTGTTGAGCTTTCAACAACAGATTTGGACAATGAAACAGTTGTTGAATTTGCTGATCTTGCAGAGAAAATGCGTAAGAACTTCTTTGTATTTATGGCAACAGCATCTGGTACAGTCAAGCGTGTTGAATTAGAGCAATTTAGTAATGTTCGTTCAAACGGTTTACGTGCAATTGAGCTGAAAGAAGAAGATACCTTGATTGGTGTTGCAATCACCGATGGCGAACAGCAAATTATGTTGTTCTCAAATGAAGGTAAAGCAATCCGCTTCTCTGAAACTGATGCACGTGTGATGGGACGAACTGCAAAAGGGGTACGTGGTATGCGCGTCACTTTAGCTGCAGCTCAGGCCGAAGATGATGTTGAAACCGATACAGATTCAGATGATGAAGAGTCTTCTGATTTAAATGTGGCGAGCCGTATTGTTTCATTAGTTGTTGTACCTGAAACTGGCGAAGTACTGTGTGCTTCTGCAAATGGTTATGGTAAACGTACGCCAGTTGATGACTTCCCAACCAAGAAACGTGGTGGTAAAGGTGTTATTGCCATCAAAACATCTGAACGTAACGGTGAGTTGGTAGGTGCAGTTGCAATTGATGAATCTAAAGAGTTGATGTTGATTTCTGATGGCGGTACTTTAGTTCGTACTCGTGCCTCTGAAGTTGCTAGAACAGGTCGTAATGCACAAGGTGTACGTCTGATTCGTTTAGGTAATGAAGAAATCTTGGTCGGTGTCGTTGCTGTTGAAGCAGTTGAAGTCGAAGATGATATTTTAGATGCTTCTATTGAAACAACTGAAGAAACTGTGGTTGACGAAGTAAATGTAGATGCATCTGAAAATACAACAGATACCAATACATCGAACGAAGACTAACTGAATGAAAAAGAAAAGGGCGCTTCGGCGTCCTTTTTCATATTGGCGATGACCTAGTGGTGGATAAGATTTTATGAAAGCAAAATTACTGGTTTTGAGTTGTGCGTTGGCTTTAACAGCGTGTGATAAATTGGGACAACAGGCATTGGATTCGATCCCAAATCCGAGTCCTGCTCAAGAGAAAGTAGCTCAGCAAGCTTATCAAGCCTTTACTCAGGGTGATTTTCCGCAGCTCTATACTTATTTTGAGCCAGAGTTACAGCGTGAATTTAAAACTCATGAAAAAGACATGCGAAAATTTGCAAAATCGATTCCTAAACAAGCCATAACGACTCAAAAAATTGTATCGAAACACATTGAAAAATCGACGGAAAAACCAAGTTTGTATGCAGTTACCTATGAGTATGCTTATAGCAATAAAAACCTAGTTCAATACGATGTTGGTTTTGACAAAGCCGGCGGAAGCACAAAAATTCGCAGCTTTGATGTCAAACTTTATGGGGCTTCAACGGATTAAATTGGTAGGATTGCTATCAATAGGTTCTAAAATTTAGCGATGCTTGAGACGCCAATAAGCAAATGCTGCGCACGCTATACCAAACACAAAGAGATACAGTAGTTTCGGCAGAATAAGTGCAGTTGGTACACCCATTTGGTTCAGTTGAATAAACATTTGAATCCCTTGGGTCGATGGCAAAACATTGCCCAAGTATTGCATCCAAGCGGGCATTGCGGCGTGTGGCCATGCTGTTCCTGAAAGTAGAAATAGCGGAATAGAGGTAAATACAATGACATGTCCTGCACTTTCAGGCATATCGAAAAATGTTGAAATCAACATGCCTAAAGCCACGATACAGCCTATAAAAATCGGCACGGCCAGTAACATGCCACTAAAATTTCCCCCATGTGGGTAGTCATTTAACCAATAAATAAAGCCAAATAAATATAAACAACCGAGCATACCAATGGTCAGAATGGCGCAAAAAATCGCAAAAAATTCCGTCGTCGTTGGTCGCCATTTCTGTTCGCGGTATCCGGCCAATAACATCCCTAAACCGAGCACGATGGTTTGATGAATAATCAGCGGAGCAATGGCGGGGAAAATATAACTGCCATAACCCGACATGGTGTTAAAAAGCGGCGTTTGATGAATGGAAATAGTTGGAGAAAAGTGCGAAATATTGCCAAATTTTTCCACGTGCTCGCGTACAGCATTTTCAATTGAGGTAGCGAGACCTAGTCCAATTTGCTTGGTTTTTAAGAAGTTTGCCGCGCTGAGATAGAGCCCAATCCCACCGACTTCGCCATGCCGAAGACTATTGGAAAGATTTTCGGGTAAGAGCAAAATACCATCGGCTTGCTGTTGTTTAATCATATTTTCAGCATCGAGGAAATTGCCTGTCACAGCTTTCACTTCAACATTTGGACTGAGCGAAACTTGCTGAATGATGTTATTGGTCACGATACTTTGTTCTTCATCCACAATCACAATGGGCAAAGCTTCTGCTTGCTGTGCTTTGTAGGCAGTCGGATAGAAAACACTATAGAAAATCACCGAGAGGATGAGCGTGGTTAAAATCGACTGATTGGCGATAATGTCTTTAAATGTCTTGAGGTAATAGTGCAAAAATGACTTCATGACACTGCTCCTTTGCTTCGTTTTTTGAGCAGCAGGACAGAGGTCACAGCGTAAAAGACCACATAGAGGATAAGTATGAGTAAAGGCAATAGCGATGAACTGATTGGGCTACCAATGACCCATTGTTCGGTTTGTAGTTTGGCATAAGGTGTGTAAGGGATAATATTGGCCCAAAATTTGGTAAACAGTGGTGCGTTATTTAAGGGGAGCGTCACTCCTGCAAAACTGAGCGAAGAGCCGCCATACACAGCAATTAAACCAAAGGTTTTAGATAAGTTGTTGGTGGCTAAAACAATGGTGCTACTGATCAAGGCATAGGCACTATAAAATAAAAGCTGTGCCAACATGATCAACCAAAGTTGACCTGCGACAAACCAACCGCGAATCTCAATCAGCCAAAACATCCACGCCCATGTCCATAAGCTAAAAATTAGAACATAGGTCAGATTCTTAGAGAGGATAGCTTTAAAAGCGGATTGATTGTTTAGCCAGTTTTGCGTTGTATGAAACTTAAATTCTTGACCGACTGAAAATGCGACACAACAGCAGAGCAATAAATGCAAAATCGCAGGAATCATAAAGGGTTCTAAATAGAACTCATAACTCAAATTTGGGTTGTATAAGGTCGAAATTTTAACGTGTGGTGTAGGTACATCTAAATAAGGGATCGTATTTTCTAAATAGCTTTCACCAGCATAGTCTGCCATGGCTTCAACTGTGCTGAGTAACATGGCTGATGAAATGGTGTTCCCCACACTAAAGTAACTTTGGTTATAGGCAATGCTGATTTCAGCATCTTTAGCTTGAACAAAACGTTGTTCGGCACCATGGGGAATACTGACGTAACCCCAAACTTTGGTTTGGTTTAGCAGCTTTTCAACTTCGGTATTTTGATCACTGACGATGGCGACATCTAAAGTATGGTTGAGTCTTAAGTAGCGCTGTATGTTTTGGCTTAGCTCACTTTGGTCCTGATCAATAATCGCAATAGGCAAATGTTCAGGTTTACCTTGGGCAAACATACTGGAAAACAGCACGATAATAAACAGTGGGGCAAGCGTGACTAAACATAGATCCCACTTATGCTTCAGTAAATAGTTCAGTTCCCGCAGTAGCCCGCTTAGCATTATTTGCTCTCTTTGACTTTAAACAACACACTCATGCCAACTTTTAGGTCTGGAATGGCTTGCGCAGGCGTCAAATGAACTTTAAAGCTACGAATGTCATAGCCTCCTGTTTGGCGTGTGGTTTTAATGGTGGCAAATTCGCCTTCGGCATCAATATTCTTAATATTAAAGTTGGTATGTAGGTTTAAGGCTGGAATAAAGCCTTCAATTTGTTTTGCCTGATAGATGTTGGCGTATTGGTCTTCACGAATATTCAGTGATACCCAAAGCTCGCGATCTTGAATAATACTCACAATTGGTACCCCCATCGCTACCAATTCAGAGGGTTTGCCATAAGTTTTAGAGACAGTACCGTCAATGGGCGAGAGTAGTTTGGTTTCAGCTTCAAGTGCATTGACTTCAGCAACAGCTGCTTTTGCAATTTGCACTTGCGCATCTGCTGAACTTTTTTGCTGTGGCGTGCTGCCACGTTCAGCCCGAGCATATTGTTGATATGCGGCTTCTGTCATTTGAGCAGCTGATTGCGCCGCGGCTTGCATTTCATCGCGACGTTGGCGTGAGATGACACCTTGTTGGTACAAGTTTGCACCACGTTGATAGGTGGTTTGTGCCAAAGTTTGCTGTGCTTTCAGTGCTTGCCAGTTGGCGTATAAACTCGCAATATTTTCTTCCTGAGAGCCACGGTCAGCGGTGGACTGGAGTGCTAAGGCAGCCTGTAAGCTGGCCAGTGCTTGCTGTTTTTTGGCATCGACTTCAGGGCTATACAGTCGAACGAGTTCTTGGTTTTTGCTGATCTTCTGTCCGTCATGTACATAAATTTCATCAATTCGACTTGGCACTTTGGTGCTAACATGGATCGTTTCTGCCTCAACCCGACCTTGGATTTCAACCGTTTTCGGTTGATAGGCCTTCCACAGTCCAAAAGCAATCACGATGAATAGAATAATAAGAGCAAGGCCCCCAATCAGCTTGATCGCTTTGGACTTTTGCTCGGTGTTCGTATTGACTGATGTTGGCTCAGTCTGTTCGCTCTCAGTCTGTGTCTGCTCTTGAGTATCATTTGTGGTTAATTCCTCTGTTGATGGCACCGCTTGATCTTCTTGTTTTTCAGGTTTTTGCGGATCAGATTGGTTTTGATCTTGATTCATTAAATGGCTCTCATCAAAGAATTAACGAATAAATCGTGTATTGGGTTGCAGAAGATAGGTTTGGAACTGATGGATCGAACCATGACTTTGTAGAAGCGTCGCCAGTGACATGACATATTTATAGGCATTCAGTGCGGTTTCTGCTTTTAAAGCGCTGAGCATATTTTGTGCATCGATCACTTGGGTCGCTGTTCCCATATCTTCTTTAAAGGACAGTTCTTGTATACGTAAATTTTCTTGCGCTGCTTTTATATTTTGCTGTAATAACTGATCACTTTGCTGCGCTGTGGTGGCTTCGCTATACGATTTATAAATCACATTTTCAATTTCTTGTTTAGTCCGTGCTGTCATCAGTTCAGAAGCGTAGCGTTGTAACTCTGCTGCTTGGACATTTTTGTTTTTATCAATGCCTGAGAACAGATTGTACTGTGCGGCTAAGCCAACGATCCAGTTATTTTTATCGTCCAGACTGTATTCACCAAAGGCAAAAATATGTGGTTTCTTGGCGGCGTTTTGTGCGGTGACATTGGCTTGTGCCAGTTGAGTGTCCATTTGCAGTTTTTGTACTAAGGCCGATTGATCTGCATATGACCTGAGTAGGGTATTCAGATCTTGGTTTTGGGTACTGTTAATAAAGAGTGGTGTGGTGAGCTCAGTAATTTGGCTGCTTTGTAAAAGGTTATTCAGCTGAAATAAACTGGCTTTTAAATTGGCCTGACTGGCTTGTTCACTCCGCTGTGCATTGTTTTTTGCCACTTCAAATTGCATGCGCTGGCCTTTACTAATAAAGCCCTGTTGTTCAAGTTTAAGTGCATTGTCATAGTGTTTTTGCATTGCATGCCAATTATATTGGCTAGACGCGAGCAACTGTTTTTGCAGTTGAACATTGAAATAGGCTTGAATCAGTTCAAAGCGTTGTAGGTCTTGCTGTTGTTTTGTATTGAGTTCGCTACGTTTTGCTTTGATATTGGCGACTTGTTTTGCACTTGAGGTTAACCCACCTGTATAAAGCGGCATCATTGCAGAAATGGTCGGGCGTATGACTTGATCTTCTAAGGTAATTTGAGAGTTATCTGGAATAAGCCCGACACCATTATGGATGGTCTGATTAATACCTTCTTTTAACGGGTCAGAAATATTAGGTGGCAGATTTTGTTGATTTATACGGTCATTAATGTTTTGAGAAAGTGTGTGTTCTAAATTATTTTTGAGTGCACCAAGAGGCACATCGAGCTCATTATGAAAAGCATAAGCACGTACGTTCAGATCGATACGGGGTAGCCCCAAACCTTTGACCGCTTCAGCTTCTAGTTTTGAGGCTTGTTGTAAGGCTTGGGTGGCCTGTGTGCTATACGAGTCTTGTAACACACTTTGCTCAGCTTGTTGATAGCTGATAGATGCAGCAAAAGTCGTCGAGCTGATTCCGAGACTGAGACCGAACATGCTTAATGACAAGATTGATGGCAGTGATGTACGCAATAAGAATTTGTTGGCTGGTGTATTAAGCATGTTGAATAGTCTTTGTGGCATGAGCACGACTCTTTTCTATGTTTTGCACATTATACGCATAATCTAACTGTTCTGAATGCTGACTCAGTTACTGAATTGTTTAATTTGCAAATGTATATCAATAGATTAGCGACATTTTTAAGCAAAGGAAATGCTTTCGTTTGAGCTTAGGTGAATGGGAAAGCGCTGCTGTAATTGATTGAGCAGTGCTGAGTTCAAACTGGATCGTTGATCTTGATTGAGTTTTTGACTGTAAAGGTGAGATTACATTGAAATATTTTCAGTTGAATTTACTGCAAGCACTGGCTATCTGTGGTTAAATGCCATCATTTTATTGTGTTTCACTTTGAAAGGAAAAATCATGCGCGCGTACAACTTCTGTGCTGGTCCTGCTGCATTACCTACTGCCGTTTTAGAAAAAGCCCAAGCTGAAATGCTGGATTGGCATGGCAAAGGTCTTTCCATTATGGAAATGAGCCACCGCAGCAAAGATTATGTTGCAGTTGCAGAAAAGGCAGAGGCGGATTTACGCAAACTCATGAATATTCCTGAGAACTACAAAGTATTGTTCTTGCAAGGTGGTGCATCGCTACAATTCTCTGCGATTCCATTGAATTTGTTGGGTAAAAACAACAAGGCAGATTATATCCACACGGGTATTTGGTCTGAAAAAGCCTTAAAAGAAGCGCAGCGCTATGGCGATATCAACGTCATTGAAGCGGGTACGCAAATTGATGGAAAACTTGCCATTACAGACTCAAGCACTTGGAACTTATCTCAAGATGCGGCTTATGTGCATTATGTAGACAATGAAACGATTGGTGGTCTTCAGTTTGCGGCTATTCCAGAAACCAATGCGCCATTGGTTGCAGACCTGTCTTCAAGTATTTTGTCTGCACCTGTTGATGTAACTAAATTTGGTATCATTTATGCAGGCGCGCAAAAGAACATTGGCCCAGCGGGTTTAACCTTGGTTATTGTTCGTGAAGATCTGCTAGATCAAGCCAAACCTGAAATTCCAAGCATCTTGAAATACGCTTCACAAGCGAAGAATGATTCGATGGTCAATACACCATCGACCTATGCATGGTACTTATCCGGTCTGGTATTTGAATGGTTGCTTGAACAAGGCGGTGTTGAAGCGATTCATAAAGTGAACCTTGAAAAGGCGAAACTACTTTATGGTTATATCGATGCAAGTGATTTTTATGCAAACCCAATTGCTGTGCAAAACCGTTCAATTATGAATGTGCCGTTTACTTTGGCGAATCCAGATTTAGAAAAACTTTTCCTCAAAGAAGCTGAAGAAAACCATTTGTTGAATCTTGCAGGTCACCGCTCAGTTGGTGGGATGCGCGCAAGTATTTATAACGCAGTTCCACTAGAAGGCGTTCAAGCGCTAGTGAATTTTATGGATGACTTTGCGAAACGCAATGCTTAAGTCATAGAAATAAAAAAGCCCATCAAACGATGGGCTTTTTTATTGGTTTTTTAACAGATTATCTAAAACAATCGTGACATTTTGGTGTCATGCCAATGAATTATTCATTTTATTTGTTGCCTAGTACGGACGCCCACCTGCAAGACTAATACGTTTGAGTAAGCGACGTTGATCGACAGGAAAGGGGCGACGTGAATGTAGTGTTACCTGATTGTCCCAAAATACAATATCTCCAGTTTCCCAGTGATGTTCATAGCGAAACTCAGGTTTGAGGATGTGCGTACGAAGTGCAGCAATCAGTTCACTGCCTTCGCTATCATCGACATTAAGTAATTCAACTTCCGAACGGGTATTGAGCCAAAGCGCTTTACGCCCAGATTCTGGATGTGTGCGGACTAAGGGATGCGGATAGGCATGACCTAAAATGGGTTGATCTTTAAAGCGATAATAAGGGCTGTCTCCATAACCCGTATTGCCTGTATTACTTTGCGCACGGACGAATGGGTTATAAGTAATCAGCTGTAGCTGGTCGATCTGCTTTTTGACGTCATCGGGAAGCGCATCGTAGGCTTTGATGGTATTGAACCAAGAGGTTTGTCCGCCGTCTTGAGGAAGTTCAAGGGCATAGAGCAGAGAGCCAAAAGAGGGAAGAGGTGTCCACTGGTGATCGGCATGTGGGGTGAGTTCGCCATGACCAGTATAGTCGCCTTGACCGACCGCATTGGAAACAGGAACCACATCGGGTGGAACACCAGTGTCAGTCTGGCTAGCCAGCACAGGATTGTCTGCACTTGGGCGGAAAATAGAACCAAAATAGCTGGCAAAGGCTAAATATTGCAGATCATCCAAAGTTTGGTTTTTAAAAATTAAAAGTAGATGTTCAGCCAAAGCTTCTTTCAAGCGATAGATGGTCTCTCCTGCTTGGGCTTTACGGGCATCTAAACCAAAAACCACAGCACCTAAGGCTTCTTCCGCCAGTGGGATAATTTGTATTTCTTCTGGATTTTGAAATTGTTCAGGTTGATGCCAACGTTGGGCATCATGAATCGCTTGTGAAAGTTGAGTTAATGCGGTCATTTTGATTATTTTCTCTAGATATGCGGTCTAGAGAAAATGTAATCAAAATATGTGTAATCTTAAAATTAAAAGAAGTTCTAAACTTATGAAAAAATTTAAAAAATACTAAGCTGATGATTATATTGCTTTTCTTTTATAATGAAATATTGAGCTCAAAATATGCAGATTTAATGAGCGCAAAATGCCTGATTAAAATACTCAAACAGGTCAGGCGTATTCAGCCAAAGGCTAATAGCCAGAGCAAACAACGCAATAATGCTAATGCCGATACTGCATTTGAGCCATAAAAATGAATTAGTCATGGACAACCGCCTTTTCATCGACAAAGAAATGTACCAGTACGCCAAAAACACTCAGAATAATAGAGAACAGCCAAATCAAGTCATAATTACCTGTCACGTCATGGTTCACACCACCTAGCCATCCACCGAAAAATGAACCAACTTGATGGGTAAAGAACACGATCCCGCTCAGCATGCTCAGATATTTAATACCAAACATATTGGCCACAATACCGTTGGTCAAAGGCACTGTAGATAACCATAATAAACCCATCACCACACCAAAGCTATAGATGGTGAATGTGCTGAGCGGGAGCATTAAAAAGGCAATAATTGCAATGCCTCTGAGCCCATATAAGCCCATCAGTAACTTTGGTTTAGAATACTTCCCACCTAGCCAGCCCGCAGTGTAGGTGCCAACGATATTAAATAAACCGACCAGCGCTAAGAAAACAGTTCCTGTGGTTGCATTAAAACCATGGTCAATCAAATAGCCAGGTAAATGGATACCTATAAAGACCACTTGGAAGCCACAGACCAAAAAACCAAGTGATAGGAACCAAAATGGTTTATGGTTTTTCGCAATGACTAAAATATCTTTAAAACTGAGCTGAACTTGATTGGTTGACGCATTCGGTACAACAAAGGCCGGGGCTTTGAGCATCCAGGCCAGTGGAACAATCATCGCAATTAAAAGTGCACTAACGACCAACGCCGCAGACCAGCCAAAGTTTTGTAACAGCAGTAAGGTTGACGGCAGCATAATGAACTGCCCAAAAGAACCCGCTGCACTGGCAATACCCATAGCAAGGCTACGTTTTTCAGGCGGTGCAGCACGACCCACCGCGGATAACAATACAGAAAAAGAGGTCGCAGATAATGCTAGGCCCAAAATAAGACCGACACTTAAGTTGAGTAACCAACCCGTAGAGCTGACTGCCATGAGCAGCAAACCGATGGTATACAACACACCACCGACGGCAACCACGATTTTAGAGCCATATTTATCTGCTAATGCGCCTGTAAAGGGCTGCGCAGCGCCCCAAATCAGGTTTTGCATCGCAATCGCTAGACTAAAAACATTATGTCCCCAGCCAAACTCATCACTCATAGGCACAAGGTAGAGTCCAAAGCCATGTCGGACACCCAGTGATAATGCCAGAATTATTGCACTTCCAATGAGCATGTAAATTAGCGGTTTGGAAAAACGAGTTTCTGACATATTTCAACCAAAAAATGAGCTTAGAGTTCGCTATATTAAGTGAATTATTTGCTGAAAGCGATGATAAAAAATTGGTGGTGTTTCAAAAAGTATGCTGGCATTAAACGAATCCATTATTGATATAAAAGAACACTAAATCAAAGGCTTTGAAATGATTTTCAAGCTTTTTGGAGAAGTTGCAGCTTCTCCTAAAGCCTCGCCTGATTCGATGCCGTAATCGACAATTATTGCCTTCTATACCCACAGTGAAAAATTTACCAATCAACTGTTTGCATTCTTTAAAGGTCGTAACAAAGCTATCCCAATGGTCACTTGATATACATGTATAGCTTACACCTAACTGCTTCAATTTTAATTTAAGTCGTTTTGCAGTGGCTAAATCTCGGTTACCCCATACATAAGCAACAATTTCACCTGTTTCTCGATGATAGGCATAAATTAGCCATTGTTTATTTTGCTTATGACCAACAAAAGTCCAAAACTCATCTACTTCAAGGGTTTCATAATGACTTTGCTGTGCTCGAAGTTGATATTTTGATTGGCTAAGTGTCCGTAGAACTTTACCGATACTTACTCTTTCAATTTCTGCTATATCCCTGACACCACTGCCTCGCACCATGAGGTGTAATATTTTGGTTTTGATACCTGAGTGACAGCCTTGATAACTGAGAGCATGATCACCAATAAATTGACGTCTGCATATTTTACATTGGTAATTTTGCTTACCATCTACTTTTGTGCCATTTTTCTTTATACTGTCACTTAGGCAGGCTGGACACTTGATTTCTAGAGTTATTCGCATTTCTCTATTTTATCAAAATCCAACCTGCTTTTTTTCAGCATACTTTTTGAAACACCACCAAAAATATTAAATTATGATTTGAAAGATGAGCTATTAAATTTAATTAAAAACAATTCCTCATCATTTTTTGAAAGACTGGTTGTCGATTTACTCGTTGCTATGGGTTATGGAGGATCGCATCAAGATGCTGCTCAAGCGATTGGCAAAACTAGTGATGGTGGTATCGATGGAATTATTAGTGAAGACCGTTTAGGTTTAGACAAAATTTATATTCAGGCTAAACGCTGGGAAAATACAGTGGGTCGGCCTGAGATACAGCAATTTAAAGGCGCACTGGCAGATCAAGTAGCTAAGAAAGGTGTCTTTATTACAACTTCCAATTTTAGTAAAGAGGCGATGGAGTCGGCTAAAAAATCAGGCATTGTTTTAATTGATGGTAATAAATTAACAGCTCTCATGATTGAATTTGGTTTAGGTGTTCAAGTGGAGCGTAGTTTTCATATCTATAAAATTGATCAAGATCGTTTTGATGAAGAAAACTTTTGATTTTTCCTAAGTCATTGCTTTCCATCGCCTCTAAAACACACCTTATAAAGATGTAACAACATTTTTACATCGATGCATTGCCTTATAGTTAAGTTTTGAAAACACAAGATATTGTCCCAAGTTTAAGAATCAGCATTCTATTTTTAGGGATGTGCAGTTGGGAATCTGCTTGTTATGATCTAGGACATATGGATCTGTAATGAGTAAGCACATGACGAATAATAACTATACTGAACTTTCACATTCGGATGACTGTGAAAAATACGTAAATCAATTCATTCAAGAGTTTCCACTGAGAAGTGCTGAAATAGGCCAAGGGACGGTCATCAAACGCGCGCTGCCAAGTCACCATAAACGAATGATTGGTGCATGGTGTTTCTTAGATCACGCAGGCCCTGTAACCTTCCCTCAAGGGGACGGTTTAGATGTTGGCCCACATCCACATATCGGTTTGCAAACCTTTACATGGATGATTGAAGGCACCATGATGCATACCGACAGTTTGGGCAGCAAACAGTTGATTCGTCCAAAACAGGTCAATTTAATGACCGCAGGACACGGGATTTCCCATACGGAAGTCGCACCAGATACAGAAACCAAAATGCATGCAGCACAATTGTGGATTGCATTGCCCGATGCACAAATTGCTGTTGAACCACGTTTCGATCACTATCCAGAACTGCCAGTGGTGGAAAAAGATGGGGTGGAATTTACCGTTTTGGTCGGAGAGTTTTTAAATACTACCTCACCTGTGAGTGTTTATACCGAGCTGTTAGGGGTGGACTTAAGCGCAGCAGAAAGCACCAAAACCCGTTTAACACTCAATCCTAACTTTGAATATGGCTTTATGGCTTTAGAAGGAACGGCTACCGTCAATCGGCACGAACTGAATGAGGATAATATGGTGGTGCTCGAGCAGGGTGTAAGCGCGATTGAAATTGAAATTCATGCTGGTAGTCGCTTGTTGCTGTTAGGTGGTGAACCGTTTGAAAGTCCAATTCTACTGTGGTGGAATTTTGTTGGTCGTACTCAAGAAGAATTGAAAATTGCACGTGATCAGTGGATTGCACAAGATGAACGTTTTGGTTCCATTCCTGACTATGAAGGTCCGCGTTTGGAAGCTCCGGCATTTCCAGACCAAATGCGTGCTTCAAAATAAATTGAATACTGCGACAAGT
>OEQX01000154.1_pt1 | contig 20483 bp, 19 predicted proteins | sample 1539851 | NCBI WGS metagenome assembly OEQX01 (sample SAMEA3891238, study PRJEB23780) | metagenome | biome: terrestrial biome; feature: animal house; material: water of meat washing | place: Italy | collected 2015-05-12
CGAGGCTGTCTCCCATTATCCGAGCATCAAAGAGGCCGCCATGCCATTTCGTCGTTTGAAACTTCGCCAGCTTTACTCGAGGATTCTGTTGGCGCTGCTGATGGGGGGCGGGATCCTGCTGCTGGGGGTTGTTGCCGTTATCTGGCAGACGGTGACGGAGATAGAGCGTGATGCCGATTCACGGTTGCAGCATGCCCGGATGATGTTTGATCGCACCATCGGCCATGCCCGGCAAGCGGCCATCAATGTGGAGGGGATGCTTGGTCACTCCTGCAAGGAGGCGGCACAACTGCTGCGCGAACAGGTGGCCACTGTGCCCGATGTCCGTTCCGCCAATCTGGCTGTCGGCAGCCACATCTACTGCACCTCGCTCTATGGTGACTACGATGGCCCCTTCAATCCTGACAGTTATGTGGATGGCAGGCTGCAACTGCTGCCAGGCAATGAGGTCACACCGGATCGCCCCTTGATCGTGCTGCGTCATGAAACGGACAAGGGGAGTGTGCTGATCGGTGTAGATGGCTACTACCTGCGCAATACCCTGGAGATCTCCAGCAAGAACTCCCCGATGGCTCTGGTGGTGGGGCAGAGGGCTCTGTTTGGCTCAGGTCAGGTCGGGGCGGCGCCCTCTCCGACAGAAGAGGGTTATATTGCCCTCGCTTCGGCCGATTTCCCCTATCAGGTCGTCACCCGGGTCACGGTGCATGACTACTGGAGCCACGCATGGCGATACTCCAGATATACCTTGATCCTCTCTCCGTTGCTGGCGCTGCTGATTGGATTCGGCACCTTCAGGCTGATGGGGCGTAGCAGCTCACCAGCGGAAGAGCTCAAGCGGGCGTTGATCGAGGAGGAGTTTATCCCCTACCTGCAGCCGGTGGTCTCCGGTGAGGATGAGCAGTGGCGTGGCTGTGAGGTGCTGATGCGCTGGCAGCATCCCAAGCAGGGGATGATCTCGCCGGATCGCTTTATTCCGCTGGCGGAAGATAGCGGGTTGATCGTGCCCATGACCAGCCTGTTGATGGCGCAGGTGCGCGACCACTTCTCCCCTTATGCCCGCAAGCTGCCGGCAAAGTTCCATTTTTGCTTCAATATCAGCGCCAAGCACTTTCAGGATCTCGACCTGTTGGCTGACTGCAAGGCCTTTCTCGACGCGTTTAAGGACAATCCCGTTGATTTGGGGCTGGAGCTGACTGAGCGTGAACTGCTGGTGGCTGATGAGACAACCGCTCAGATGTTTGCCGAATTGCGCAAACTGGGCGTGTTGATCTCTATCGATGACTTTGGCACCGGTCACTCCAGTCTCACCTATCTGCAACAGTTTCAGGTCGATGCACTCAAGATTGATCGGAGCTTTGTGGAGATGATCGGCACGGATGCACTCTCCAGCCATATCGTTGAAAACGTGATTGATCTGGCGAAGCGACTTGAATTGATCCTGATCGCGGAGGGGGTCGAGAAGCAGTCGCAGGCGGACTACCTGCGGGCGCGCCACGTTGACTATCTGCAAGGGTATCGTTACAGCCGCCCCATCCCGATGAAGCAGTTTTGCAAGACCCTGTTTGGCTGAACGGTTGAATGGGGAGCATAAAAAAACCAGCGATCGCTCGCTGGTTTTTTGTTGGTACGGTTTGGCTTGGGCGATCAGAGCATGCGCTGGAGGGCGCGGGCCAAGCGTTTGACCCCCTCCTCGATGGTCGCTTCATCGACGCAGGAGAAGCTCAGGCGCAGGGTGTTCTTGATCTCGGGGCGCACGTAGAAGGGGGCACCGGGTACGAAGGCCACCTTCTCCTTGATCGCCTCGTCAAACAGCGCCATGGCACTGATGTGGGCTGGCAGGGTCAGCCAGAGGAACATGCCCCCTTCCGGTCGGGTGTAGCTGACGCCGGGCGGGCAGTGACGGGCCAGCGCGGCCTCCATGGCGGCACGCTGGCGACCATAGACCTCCTTGATCTTCTCCAGGTGAGCGTCGAGGGAGTTGTCGGTCAGGAAGCGGTGCAGCACCTGCTGGCTGAAGGCGTTGCTGTGCAGATCGGTCGCCTGCTTGGCGATGGTCACCTTCTTGCGCAGCCACTCCGGCATCACCATCCAGCCCAGACGGAAGGCGGGCACCACGGTTTTGGAAAACGAGCCGAGCAGCACGGTATTGTTTGGCGCCAGCTTGGCAATGGGGGGCAGATGCTCGCCCTCGAAGCGCAGCTCGCCGTAGGGATCATCTTCCACCATCAACAGCTCGTGGCGCACCAGTCGCTCGGCCAGTGCCTCGCGGTTGGCACGGCTGTAGGAGACGCCGCTCGGGTTCTGGAAGTTGGGCACACCGTAGAGCAGTTTGGCATTGGAGCCGCTTGCCAGCAGCGCATCCAGCGCCGCCAGATCCAGCCCCTCTTCTTCAAGGGTGATCGGCTTGAAGGTGGGCTGGTAGACAGAAAAGGCCTGAATGGCGCCAAGGTAACCCGGCTCTTCGATGATGAGATCCTGACCCTCGTCGATCAGCACCTTGCCCAGCAGATCCAGCGCCTGCTGGGAGCCGCTGGTGATGAGGATGTTGTCCGGATTGACCTGCATGCCGTGGCGGGCCAGATAGCGGTCGGCAATATACTGGCGCAGCGGGGCGAAGCCCTCGGTCGCCGCATATTGCAGGGCGGCAGCCCCTTGCTCGCGCAGCACATCCTGACAGGCCTGATCGATCGCCTTGACCGGAAACAGGTGGGGATTGGGCAGGCCACCGGCGAAGGAGATGATCTCCGGATTGGCGGCAACTTTGAGGATTTCACGGATAAAGGAAGGTTCAACCTTCTCGAAGCGCTGGGCAAAAAACGGCTGCATAGACAATTCTCTCGGCATGTGGGCGGTCGCTCCATTCGACCGCCAGGTTATCCGTTTGTATCAGATTTCAGAAATGAGGCAATGATTGTCACAAAAATCGCCAAAAAAGGGCTGGAACGACTCTACTGCGGATTATATTGGACGGTTAGTCGGTATGGTGATGCCAGTGAGGGGGCAGGGAAGTGGATGGCCGGAATATTTGTTGCGCGAAACACTTGCGCCTTGGGCCTATCTTGGGATAATTCGCTCCCCTGTTTTCGCGGGTCGATGAAATGCCGAGCCGCGAGCGGTCCCGCTCGGGATCGGACACAAGATGTATTACCCGGATTGATGAAATAACGAGACCATTATGCCTGTGACCCAAGATGTATTTAACGAAGACGGCAAGTTCATGCGCAAGATCCGCAGCTTTGTCCGTCGCGAAGGCCGCCTGACCAAAGGGCAGGAGAAGGCCCTGGAAGAGCTCTGGCCGGTCATGGGCATCGATTTCGAGCCAAAGCAGCTCGATCTGGTCGCGCTGTTTGGCCGTGAAGCACCTGTGGTGCTGGAGATCGGCTTTGGCATGGGCGCCTCTCTGGTGGAGATGGCCAAGAATGCCCCCGAGAAGAACTTCATCGGCATCGAAGTGCACTCCCCGGGCGTGGGCGCCTGTCTGGGTACCGCTCAGGAAGCGGGCGTCACCAATCTGAAGGTGATCTGCCACGATGCGGTCGAGGTGCTGGAGCACATGATCCCGAACGGTTCACTCTCCTGCCTGCAGCTCTTCTTCCCGGATCCCTGGCACAAGAGCCGTCACCACAAGCGCCGCATCGTACAGCCTGCGTTTGCCCAGGATATTCGCCAGAAGCTGGCCATCGGTGGCGTGTTCCACATGGCGACCGACTGGGAAAACTATGCCGAGCACATGCTGGAAGTGATGAGCGCCGCCGAGGGTTACGAGAACACCTCTGCCACCGGCAACTGGGTGCCCCGTCCGGACTGGCGTCCGCTGACCAAATTTGAACAACGTGGCCACCGTCTCGGCCACGGGGTTTGGGATCTGATTTTCAAGCGTGTCAGCTAAGCTGGCACGTCAACACACCTAGCGTATCAACTAACTTGAGGAGCTATCATGGCCAATCGTAGCCGCCGCCTGCGCAAGAAACTGCGCGTCGATGAATTCCAGGAAATGGGTTTCGACATCAGTTTCAACTTCCCGGTCGGCACTGCCGAAGAGACCATCGATGCGGTAGTCGATGCGATGATCGATGAAGTTGTTGAACCCCGTAAACTGGCTTTTGCCGGCTCCGGTCACCTGGCCTGGGAAGGGATGATCTGCACCCAGCAACTGGGCAAGTGTACCGAAGAAGACCGCGCTGCCGTCAAATCCTGGCTGGAAGGCAAGGGGATGGAAGCCGTGGTCGTTACCGAGCTGTTCGACCTCTGGTACGGTGAACCGGCCTGATACAAGGCTGCCGCATCTGGCGCCTTGTTGTGGGTAACTGAAAAATCCCGCCGCTGGCGGGATTTTTGTCAGTGGGGATGGGATCTCCACCGCTGTTTTAGTCATGGAATCGCTTATTGCTTATGGTGTTGTCATCCGAATTACTGGCCAGCATCCTTGAAGAGGTGCGCCCGTTGCTGGGACAAGGCAAGGTGGCCGACTACATTCCGGCACTGGCTCAGGTACCGGCCGATCGGCTTGGTATCGCAGTCTGTACCGTCGAGGGGGAGCTGTTCACCGCCGGTGACGCTTTTGAACCCTTCTCCATCCAGAGTATCTCCAAGGCCCTGAGCCTGACCCTGGCACTCACCCTCTATCAGGAGGAGGAGATCTGGGCCCGTGTTGGCAAGGAGCCCTCCGGCCAGCCCTTCAACTCGCTGGTGCAGCTCGAGTTCGAGCAGGGGATCCCCCGCAACCCCTTTATCAATGCCGGGGCGCTGGTGGTGAGCGATCTGCTGGAGACCCGCCTCACTGCGCCCCGTCAGCGTACCCTCGAGCTGGTGCGCCGCCTTTCCGGCAATCCGGCCATCATGGCGGATCAGGTGGTCGCCCGCTCCGAATATCAGCACTCTGCCCGCAACGCCGCCATCGCCTATCTGATGAAGGCCTATGGCAACTTCGAAAACGAAGTGGACAAGGTGCTGCAAAGCTACTTCAATGCCTGTGCCATCCGCATGAGCTGCGTCGATCTGGCGCGGGCATTCATCTATCTGGCCAACCGTGGTGTGCCACTGGGCGAGAGCGTGCCGCTGCTGCCCGCCCGCACCACCAAACAGGTCAACGCCCTGCTCGCCACCTGCGGTCTCTATGATGAGGCGGGCGATTTTGCCTATCGGGTCGGCATGCCGGGCAAATCGGGTGTCGGCGGCGGTATCATCGCCCTGATCCCGGGCGAGCTCTGCGTCTGTGTCTGGTCGCCCGAGCTCAACAAAGCCGGCAACTCGCTGGCGGGCACGGCGGCGCTGGAGCTGCTGGCCGAGCGGCTGGGTCGCTCCATTTTTTAACCTTGTTCACTATGAATCGAGAAATCACCATGAAACGACATCTTCGCTTCCTGCAGGCCGCGCTGGCGACCTTACTGCTCTGGTGTGCCCTGCCCGCCGTGGCAGGGGAGTTGCCACCGCTCTCGCTGGCCGATGCCAAGGCCAAACAGGCTGTCATCCTGGATACCCGCGCCAGCTACTTCTATCAGGGGTGGCCGATGGAAGGGGAGAAGCAGGGCGGTCATGTGGCGGGCGCCGAGAACCTCTCTGCCGAGTGGAAATACAGCGATGAAGAGTGGCCAAAGGCGCTCGAGATCAAGGGGCTGAAAGCCGATCGTCCGGTTGCCCTCTACGGTGCGTCCCGCGAAGTGGCCGAGGTGGCCCGTCTGCTGCGCAAGCAGGGGATCAAGCAGCTGTTCGAGCTGCAAGGGTGGCAAGCCGCACCGCGCGAGTCGCTGGCACGCTGGCAGCAGCTGGTCTATCCGCGCTGGTTGGCGGATCTGCAAGAGGGCAAGCCGGTTGCCGCGGCGCCCAAGGGTGACTGGAAGCTGTTTGAAGTGGATTGGGGTTCACCCAAGGCCTACCTCATCAGCCACATCCCGGGGGCCGGTTATATCGATACCAACAGCCTCGAAGAGGAGCCGCTGTGGAACAAGGTCTCTGACGAAGCGCTCAAGAAGCTGCTGCTGGATAACGGCATCCGTCACGACACCACCGTCATCCTCTATGGTCGCAACACCATGGCGGCTGCCCGTGCCGCGCATCTGATGATGTATGCGGGGGTGGAAGATGTGCGCCTGCTGGACGGTGGTCTGGATGCCTGGTTTATCCAGCACCTGCGCACCGAAACCGGTCTGCCCAACAAATATGAGCCGGTGAAGGAGTTTGGCGTGGCCATTCCCGCTCACCCCGAGTACTACACCACGCTAAGTCAGGCGAAAGAGCTGCTCAAGCAGCCCGATAGCGCACTGGTCAGCGTGCGCACCTGGGACGAGTTTGTCGGCAACACCTCAGGTTACAGCTACATCAAGCCGAAGGGCGATATCCCGGGGGCCAAGTGGGGTCATGGTGGCGTCGATGCCAACAGCATGAGCGACTTCCACAACCCGGACGGCACCATGAAGCCGGCCCGCGAGATCCTCGCCATGTGGGACCAGTGGAACATCGAGCCAACTCAGCAGGCTGCGTTCTACTGCGGTACCGGCTGGCGCGCCTCCGAGGCCTTCTTCTACGCCTGGCTGATGGACTGGAAACAGATCAGCGTCTACGACGGCGGTTGGTACGAGTGGAGTTCCGATCCCAAGAACCCGACCGTGACCGGTGAGCGTCAGCCCGCCAAGTCATGATTGCGTTCTTGCGCTTGAAAGAAGAGGCCGGACAGAGATGTCCGGCCTTTTTCATTGCGCTCGCCACCCGGCCAGATAGCGAGGCTAAGTCGCTGATTATTGACGGCGATCCCGCTTTGCTCATCGCGCCATCCCGTGCCGTGCGATTGAACTAGGCTTCAAGAAACATCCTCGTGGTGAGGATGATCGCAGAAGAGGCCGCAATGAAAAAACTGATGATGATCCTGGTGTGCGCCCTGGGGCTGGTGGCATGCAGCTCCCAATACATCATGAGCACCAAGGATGGCAAGATGATCACCACAGAGAGCAAACCCAAGCTGGACGAGAGCACCGGCATGTATCGCTATTACGATCATGAAGGGCGCGAGGTGATGATCAAGAAAGATGACGTGACCCAAATCATGGAGCGCTAAGCGCTCTCTTGCCGCAAGGGCCGCTATCTGCGGCTCTTCTCTTTTTGCCGAAAAGTCGCGCTGTTTTCTCTGTTGATCCCCGCACATTCGCAGCAAATTCAGCCGTGATACAGCTTCCGTTATGGTTTAACCCTTATCATCACACTCCATTTTTTATTGGAGGTGTTATGTCCTTGATGTCTATCTGGAATTCCCGTTTTTCTGCACGCAGCTTGCTGGGTGGTGTCTTGCTGGTGGTGGCGTCAGCCAGCCATGCCGGTGACGATCAGTTCACGCTGGGGCGGACTATTTTGCTGGGAGCCGGTGATCATGGTGCGACAATTCCTTTGGTGGTTTGCCGTCAGACCAAATATATCAAGGTGAAGGCGGAGCGTGATTTGACCCTGGATCGGGTGGTGGTGACCTATGGTGGTGATCGTACCAAGACCATTCGTTTCGATCGGGAAATGAGCAGTGATAAAGAGACCGAGTGGAAATCACTGGGCTCGCGCCGTTGTGTGAAAAAAATCGAAGTGTACGGTAATTCAGAGCGCAGCAAAGCGGGCGTAAAAGTATTCGGCCGCAAATAATTGATGCGGTTTTTCTGCGCAGACAGATGAGTTAAAAATAATGGCGAGCCGTGGCTCGCCATTATTTTTTATGGTCGGGTTCGCTATTTTTTCGGCCGAAACGGCTTGATGACAGTTTCATCGCACTCGAGATACGGCCCTTCCATCAAATCGATGCAGTAGGGGATGGCGGGGAAGACCGCATCCAGACACTCGCGGATCGACTTGGGCTTGCCCGGCAGATTGACGATCAGGGTATCGTCGCGCAGTCCTGCAGTCTGGCGCGACAGAATGGCGGTCGGCACAAACTTGAGGGATTCGGCCCGCATCAGCTCGCCAAAGCCCGGCATCATGCGATCACATACCGCCTCGGTCGCTTCCGGCGTGACATCCCGCTTGGCCGGACCGGTGCCGCCTGTGGTGACGATGAGACAACACTGCTCCTCATCCGCCAGCCGGATCAGGGTCGCTTCAATCTGATCCTGCTCATCGGGGATCACCTGATAGACAGGTTCCCACTCCGAGGTCAGATAGGCGTTCAGGGTGTCGATGATGGCCTTGCCGGAGAGGTCTTCATAGATGCCCGCGCTGGCGCGATCGCTGACGGTGACGATACCGATTTTTGCCTTGCTCATGGTCTGCTCTTGAATGTCCGATAAAAGTGGCAATTAAAATAACATAATCAGTGAGATATGTTAAACCGTCAGGAGATGACGCGGGTCGGTGAGGGAAGAATAAAGTGTCGAATGAAGCAAAATAAGGCCACCCGGATTTTTATTTGCAATAAAAAACAGAAAATCACAACCTAAAATGTATAAGTGTTTTATCTCGCCTGAATTAAAAACAATCGCTTGTTTCCAAACACAATTAAAATAGATAGACACCCTCGTAGTGACCATTGTCCGGTTTAGTCGCCAGTGGATGGATTGAACCCTTTTTAGCCGCGTCGTATATACAGATTTATATGGCTGGGACGTGATGGTGTGGTACCGCAGTGTGTTGCCAGCAATAGTCGCCAAGGAGGGCATATGGAGTTGCCTGATTTTGACACCCTGAAGGAGTTGGCTGCGAGTGAGCCCTCCCGGCTGGATGCGATTCTGGAGCAGCAGATCGACCAGTTGATGGCCCGTGCGAGCCCCGATCAGCAGCGCCGTCTGCGCGGGTTGCAGTTCAAGATTGATGGTCAGCGCCGTCTGGCGAAAAACAATCTTGATAGCTGTATCCGGATTACCAACATGATGCGGGAATCTTTTTATTTGATGCGCAGCGAAATGAGCCAGTTCAGAGAAGAGGGGGACCCTCCGCCTGAAAGCGATGGCAGTGGTAAAATAATCCATCTGGCGGACTATCGACGTCGCAAATAATCTGCAATAACCCCCTTGGTTGATATTTCAGCCAAATCGGTGAAGCCATAATAAAGGGAATTGCTGGCGACCTGATTGTTATGGTTTTTAATGTTAGTCGTAATGTATTTGTGATGTAATCTCTTTTCTCCTTCTTGTAATAACTAATTAGTCAGGTTGTGATAGGGGTGGATGAATAACAGTAAAAGTTAGGCTAATATGGCCGAAATTTTTATTGCTACGACTCGAAGGGATTATGAGAAGTATCACACCAAGACGGGTGTTGTCGCGGGAGCAACAGACAGAGATCACCCGCATTATCGTCAAGGTGGGTCAGATGTTGGCCCAGTTCGGGGCGGAGAGCCGGATCATCGAGCAGACCACGGTGCGGCTGGGGATGGCGCTGGGGCTGGAGAGTGTCGAAATGGCCATCTCTTCCAGTGCCATCGTGCTCACCAGTCTCTATCAGGGGGGTTGCGTCACCACTACCCGGCGGGTGCGCGAACATGGCATCAATATGCAGGTGGTGTGCGAGATCCAGCGGATCTGCATCATGGCGGAAAAAGAGCTGATCGGTGCCCGTGAAGTGCGCCAGCGCCTCGAAGCCATCGTCCCCTTCCACTATCACCCCTGGCTGGTGGTCCCCATGGTGGGGCTCTCCTGTGGTGCCTTTAGCCTGCTGTTTGGCGGTGACTGGCCCATCTTCCTGGTGACCTGTTTCTCGTCTGCCGTGGCAATGCGGGTGCGCCAGCTGATGGCCCGCCATCACCATAGCCCGCTCATCAACTTTGCCGCCACCGGCTTTATTGCCACCCTGCTCTCCTCCAGCGCCACCTTCTTCAACTGGGGTGACCAGCCCTATCTCGCCATGGCGGCCAGCGTGCTGCTGCTGGTGCCGGGCTTTCCGCTGATCAATGCGGTCTCCGACATGGTGAAGGGCTACTTCAACATGGGCTTGGCCCGCTGGGGGACCGCGACCCTGCTGACCATCAGCGCCGCCATAGGTATCATTTTGGCCATGTCGGTCACGGGGATCTGGGGGTGGAAAGTATGATGGATTTGCTCTGGCTACTGGCCAAGGATGCCTTCTGGTCCTCCATTCCGGCGGTGGGGTTTGCCATGCTGTTCAACGTGCCACCACGGATGCTGAAGTATTGCGCCATGGGCGGCGCGCTGGCCCACAGCTTGCGTACCCTGCTGATCCACTACGGCATGCCCATCGAGTGGGCGACGCTGGCGGCGGCGACCACGGTCGGCTTTGTCTGCGTCTACTGGTCGCGCCGTCTGCTGGCGCCGCGTCCGGTGTTCAGCGTTGCCTCCATCATTCCGATGATCCCGGGCAGTTATGCGTTCAAGACCATGATTGCGGTGGTGGAGCTCAACATCAACGGCGTGACCATGGAGTTGATCCAGAGTGCGGTGGAGAACGGCCTCAAGGCGCTCTTTATCGTCGGTGCCCTCAGTTTCGGTTTGGCGATCCCCTCTCTGGTCGTGTACCGTAACCGCCCCATAATCTGACAGACGGTGAGAGGCCCCATGAAGATTTCCATGATTGCCGCCATGGCCCACGACAGGGTGATCGGCAAGGACAACCAGATGCCCTGGCATCTGCCTGCGGATCTGGCCCACTTCAAGCGTGTCACCCTCGGTAAACCGGTATTGATGGGGCGCAAGACCTTCGAATCCATCGGTCGACCGCTGCCCGGACGGCGCAATCTGGTGATCAGCCGCAATCCCGACTATCAGGCTGAGGGCATTGAGGTGGTGGGCTCCGTCGAGGCGGCGCTGGCGCTGTTGGCAGGCAGCTCGGTGGAGGAGTTGATGGTGATCGGTGGTGGTCATCTCTATGCCGAGATGTTGCCGAGCGCGGATTGTCTCTACCTGACCCGCATCGATCTGGCGGTGGAGGGGGATACCCGCTTCCCCGCGTTTGATGATGGCCAGTGGCAGCGCATCGATTGCGAGAGCCACCCTGCCGATGAGAAGAACCCGCACCCCTATAGCTTCGAGACCTGGCAGCGCCGCTGACGGACGAATGCTAATGGGCAAATAACAACAAGGGCATCTTCGGATGCCCTTGTTGTTCTGTTGGGTTTTCAAGACGGGATTAGATGCCTGAGCCGTCGTTCTCGCCATTTTCCTCGTGCAAACCGCACTCGCGCTTGAGGCCGAAGAAGCGGGTCTGCTCCTCGCTCATGCCCGGCTCCCACTTGGCGGTGGTGTGGACATCGCCCACCGACAGGTAGCCCTGCTCCCACAGCGGGTGGTAGGGGAGGTCGAACTCCTTGAAGTAGTAGAAGACATCCTTGTTGCTCCAGTCGATCACCGGCAGGAACTTGAAGCGGCCGCGCTGGATGCCCAGCACCGGCAGCTTGCCACGGCTGCCGGACTGCTCCCGGCGCAGGCCGGAGAACCAGGTCTGGGCCCCCAGCTCACGCAGGGCGCGGTCCATCGGCTCCACCTTGTTGAGCTGGTTGTAGCGGGTGATCCCCTCCACCCCCTGCTCCCACAAGAGGCCAAATCGCGCCTCCTGCCAGGCAGGGCTGAGCTCGGCCCGATAGATCTTCAGGTTGAGCGCGAGGCGCTCGGTCAGCTCGTCGATGAAGCGGTAGGTCTCCGGGAACAGATAACCGGTATCGGTCAGCACCACGGGCACGTCGGCCCGCTCGCGGCTTACCAGATGGAGCATCAGCGCCGCCTGAATGCCGAAGCTCGAGGAGAGCACATGCTCCCCCGGCAGATTGGCCAGGGCCCAGCGCACCCGCTCGGGGGCACTCATGGTATCCAGCTCCCGGTTGAGGGGCGCCAGCGCCTCGACTTGCTCCTCACGGCCGAGGGCCAGCAGTGCCTGCAGGTCAAGGCGGCCATCTTCAGTGACATTAAGCGGCAGATTAAGCGGCATAGAAGTCCCTCGCAGAATCGATAACGGGCGCAATCACCCCAACCCGGATCACGAAGTCGCCGAAGCACTCACCCTGATTGCGCTCGGTGGCCCAGCGGCCGATCAGCGCGTCCAGTTCGGCCAAAATCTGCGGCTCGGTGATGTTCTCCTGATAGAGGCGCGGAATGCGGGTCCCCTCCAGGTTGCCCCCCAGATGGAGGTTGTAGCGGCCGGGCGCCTTGCCCACCAGACCCACTTCCGCCAGCATGGCGCGGCCGCAGCCGTTGGGGCAACCGGTGACCCGGAAGATGATGGCGTCATCCGCCAGCCCATGTTTGGTGAGCAAGCCCTCGATGTCGGTGACAAACGCCGGCAGCATGCGCTCGGCCTCGGCCATCGCCAGCGGGCAGGTGGGCAGGGCCACGCAGGCCATGGACTGCTTGCGCTGCTCGCTCACGCCGTCATCCAGCAGGCCGTACTGGCGTGCCAGCCCTTCGATGCGGGCCTTCTCGCTGGCAGGCACCCCTGCGATGATCAGGTTCTGGTTGGCGGTCAGGCGAAAATCCCCCTGATGCACCTTGGCGATCTCCAGCATGCCGGTCTTGAGCGGCTTGCCCGGGAAGTCCAGCAGGCGGCCATTCTCGATAAACAGGGTGAGGTGGTGCTTGCCGTCGATCCCCTCGACCCAACCGAAGCGATCGCCACGGCTGGTGAACTCATAGGGGCGAACCGGCCCGAACTGGATGCCGGCGCGGCTCTCCACCTCGGCCTTGAAGGCTTCGACGCCAACCCGTTCAAGGGTGTACTTGGTCTTGGCGTTCTTGCGGTTGACCCGGTTGCCCCAGTCGCGCTGGGTGCTGACCACGGCGGCCGCCACCTCCAGCACGTGGGAGAGCGGAATAAAGCCAAAGTCGCTCGCCTTGCGCGGGTAGGTGCTGGTGTCGCCGTGGGTCATGGCGAGACCCCCGCCAACCAGCACGTTGAAGCCCACCAGCTTGCCACCTTCGGCAATGGCCACGAAGTTGAGATCGTTGGCGTGGATATCCACATCGTTGTGAGGCGGGATCACCACAGTGGTCTTGAATTTGCGCGGCAGGTAGTTGGAGCCCAGGATCGGCTCCTCGTCCTGCCCCAGTTTTTCACCGTCCAGCCAGATCTCCACGTAGGCGCGGGTCTTGGGCAGCAGGTGCTCGGAGATCTTCTTGGCCCACTCGTAGGCCTCCTGATGCAGCTCGGACTCCACCGGGTTGCTGGTGCAGAGCACGTTGCGGTTCACATCGCCGGCGGTGGCGATGGAATCGATGCCGGTGCTGTTGAGGGTCTGGTGCATCAGCTTGATGTCGCGCTTCAATACCCCGTGGAACTGGAAGGTCTGACGGGTGGTCAGGCGGATGCTGCCGTAGAGGCTGTGCTCTTCGGCGAACTTGTCGATGATCTGCCACTGGGCCGGGGTGATGATCCCACCCGGCAGGCGGGCACGCAGCATGACGTTGTGCAGCGGCTCCAGCTTCTGGGCGGCGCGCTCCGGGCGGATGTCGCGGTCATCCTGCTGATACATGCCGTGAAAGCGGATCAGCTGGAAGTTGTCGCCGTTGAAGCCGCCGGTGAGCGGGTCCTGCAGATCTTGCTCTATGGTGCCGCGCAGGAAGTTGCTCTCGCGCTTGAGGCGCTCGTTGTCGGCCAGCGGCCCTTCGACCGGTCCCGCTTTTGGGTGAGAAAGAGGTTGTTTGCTCATCAATAGACATCCCTTTGATAACGTTTGGCACGACGCAATTCGCTCAAATACTCTTCTGCTTCCTCACGGCTCTTGTGACCGTGTTCGGCAATTACATCCAGCAGGGCCTCCTGTACATCCTTGGCCATCTTGTTGGCGTCGCCACACACATAGAAGTGAGCGCCTGCTTCCAGCCACTGGTAGAGCTCCTGGCCCGCTTCACGCAGACGGTCCTGCACATAAATCTTGTTGGCCTGATCCCGGCTGAAGGCCAGGGAGATCTTCGACAGCAGCCCCGATTTCACATAACGCTGCCACTCCACCTGATAGAGGAAATCCTGGGTAAAGTGGGGGTTGCCGAAGAAGAGCCAGTTCTTGCCTTCCGCGCCCTGAGCTTCCCGCTCCTGCATAAAGGCGCGGAACGGGGCGATGCCGGTGCCCGGGCCCACCATGATGACGGGGGTGTCGGGGTTTTGCGGCAGGCGGAAGTTGTCGTTGTGCTCCACGAATACCCGCACCTCGCCATCCTCAATCAGCCGATCCGCCAGATAGGAGGAGGCTGCGCCAGAGCGCACTGTGCCATCTTCCTGCGGGTAGCGCACCACGCCGACGGTCAGGTGCACCTCCTCTTCCACCTCGCTCTGGGCGGAGGCGATGGAGTAGAGGCGCGGGGTGAGGGGGCGCAGCAGGCCAACCAGCTGCTCGGCAGTGAGCGCGGTCGGGAAGCGTTTCAGTACATCCACCACCTGGGCAGAGGCGACCAGTGCATTGACCTGGGCCTTGTCACCGGCCAAGTCTTTCAGCGCCGCGTTGTCCGATATGTCAGCGAGTCCTGTGATAAAGCCGCCGTGCAGCCGGGTCAGTTCGAAGTGACTGGTCAGGGCGGCGCGCAAGGTGCCGTGGGCTGTGGCTTCATCACCAGAGAGGCCGGTCAGGGCCAGCACTTCGCCCACCAGTTCGGCGTCATTGTCGAACCAGACACCGAGGGCATCCCCCGGCTGATAGGTGAGGCCGGAGTCGGCCAGATTGATCTCGATATGGCGGATATCCTTGGTGGAATCCCGGCCGGTGATCTTCTGATTGACCGACAGGCGGGCAGGGAAGGGGTTCTCCTTGCTGTACTGGCTGTGGCCAACCGCCTGCTGCACCGCGCTGGCTACGCTGCTGCTGGCCGCTCCGGTAGAGAGGGTCGCGGCAATGGCGTTGAGTGCCTGCTCGCCCCAACTCTTGGCCGCATCCTGATAATCCACATCGAGGCTGGCGAGCTCATAAATGCGCTCGGCCCCAGCGGTGGCGAGGAAGTTGTCAAAATCTTTGCCGGTCTGGCAGAAAAATTCGTAGGAGCTGTCACCCAGCCCCAGCACCGCGAACTTGAGGCCGTCCAGCTTGCCAATCTTGCCTTTTTTAAGCTGCTCGAACAGATCGACGGCGCTCTCCGGCGGTTCACCCTCCCCGTAAGTGCTCACTACCACCAGCAGGTGGCTCTCTTTCTTGAGCTGCTTGGGTTTGTAGTCGGCCATCGACGCTAGGGTGACCGGTAGACCGCGGGCCTCGGCCTGCGCCTTGATGGCAGTGGCGACCCCTTTGGCGTTGCCGGTCTGGGAGCCGTAGAGAATGGTCAGGCTGCCGCTGGGCGCAGCCACGGCGGCGCTGGCTGCAACGCTCTGCTGACCGGTCTGGGAGAGGCCGTAGAGATATCCGCTCACCCAGGCCAGTTGCTGGGTATTGAGGGTCGAGAGTACCTGACCCAGCTGACGTTGCTGCTCGTCAGAGAGGGGGGAGAGGTTGAATGGGGAATCCTTCAATTGCATCACACGCGTCTTCCATGGTCTGATTTTTGGCCAGATTAAAGGGCGTGTTGGCTAACAACAAAGAATAAAAATATCTTCTTTATTCCATTATTGAATTTTGAAAGTGATTTTGCGGTAAAGGAGATAGAAAAACGCCCCGCAGTGGCGGGGCGTTTTTATTGGCTATCGCGCTCGGGAGTGACCCGAGGGATGCCGCTTACTTCTGTGGGCCTTACTTCTGCGGACGCAGGGCCGGGAACAGAATGACGTCACGGATGGTGTGGCTGTTGGTGAACAGCATTACCAGACGGTCGATACCGATGCCCTGACCGGCAGTCGGCGGCAGGCCGTGTTCCAGTGCGGTGACGAAGTCGGCGTCGTAGAACATGGCTTCGTCGTCGCCTGCTTCTTTCTGATCAACCTGATCCTGGAAGCGCTTGGCCTGGTCTTCTGCATCGTTCAGCTCGGAGAAGCCGTTGGCCAGCTCGCGGCCACCGATGAAGAATTCGAAGCGGTCGGTCACGTCCGGGTTCACGTCGTTGCGGCGGGCCAGCGGAGAAACGGCGGCCGGGTACTCGGTGATGAAGGTCGGTTGCAGCAGCATGTGCTCCACGGTCTCTTCGAAGATCGCGGTGATCACGTGGCCCAGCTCCCAGCCCTTCATCAGCTCGATGTGCAGACGCTTGGCAACGGCCTTGGCGCTCTCGAGGGTAGCCAGATCGTCCAGGGTCACATCCGGGTTGAACTTCAGGATGGACTCGACCATGGTGAGGCGCTGGAACGGCTGACCGAAATCGATGGTCAGGCCCTCTTCGCCCTCTTTGGCGTAACGGATCTTGGTGTCGCCCAGAATGTCCTGCGCCAGGGTGCGCAGCAGCTCTTCGGTCAGGTCCATCAGATCGATGTAGTCGGCGTAGGCCATGTAGAACTCGATCATGGTGAACTCGGGGTTGTGACGAACCGAGATACCTTCGTTACGGAAGTTGCGGTTGATCTCGTAGACACGCTCGAAGCCACCGACCACCAGACGCTTCAGATAGAGCTCCGGAGCGATACGCAGGTACATGTCGATGTCCAGCGCATTGTGGTGAGTGACGAACGGACGCGCGGAGGCACCACCCGGGATGACTTGCATCATCGGGGTTTCCACTTCCATGAAGCGCTTTTCGTTGAAGAACTTGCGGATACCGGCAACCACCTGGGTGCGGATCATGAAGGTCTTGCGGGACTCTTCGTTGGCGATCAGATCCAGGTAGCGCTGGCGGCAGCGAGCTTCCTGGTCGGTCAGGCCTTTGTGCTTCTCGGGCAGCGGACGCAGTGCCTTGGTCAGCAGGCGGATATCGGAAACGTGAACGGAGAGCTCACCGGTCTGGGTCTTGAACAGGGTACCTTCGACACCCACGATGTCGCCCAGATCCCACTTCTTGAACTGCTCGTTGTAGAAACCTTCCGGCAGGTCGTCACGGGTGACGTAGACCTGGATCTTGCCGGCCATGTCCTGCAGGGTGGCGAAAGAAGCCTTGCCCATGATCCGGCGGGTCATGATGCGACCGGCAATCTTCACCCGTTTACCCAGGCTCGTCAGCTCCTCGGCGCTTTTGTCGTCGAACTCTGCGTGCAGATCGCCAGAGAGGCTGTCGCGACGGAAGTCGTTGGGGAAAGGATTACCCTGGGCGCGCAGGGCGGCCAGCTTGGAACGACGCTCGGTCATCTCGTTGTTGAGTTCGAGAGTTTGGTCGACTTCCGGAGTGATGGTTTGTTCAGACATGGTGATTCCTGCTTGTTTACAGACCTGATTTCAGGCTGGCTTCGATAAACTTGTCCAAGTCACCGTCGAGCACCGATTGGGTATTACGGGTTTCGACGCCGGTGCGCAGATCCTTGATACGGGAGTCATCCAGCACATAGGAACGGATCTGGCTGCCCCAACCGATATCAGACTTGGTCTCTTCCAGGGCTTGTTTCTCAGCGTTCTGCTTCTGAATTTCCAGCTCGTAGAGCTTGGCTTTCAGCTGCTTCATACACTGGTCTTTGTTTTTGTGCTGGGAACGGTCGTTCTGGCACTGTACCACGACACCGGTCGGAACGTGGGTAATACGCACCGCGGATTCGGTTCGGTTAACGTGCTGACCACCGGCACCGGAGGCACGGTAGACGTCGATCCGCAGATCCGCCGGGTTGATCTCGATATCGATATCGTCGTCGATCTCGGGGTAGACGAACACAGAACAGAAGGAGGTGTGACGGCGGCCACCGGAATCGAACGGGGACTTGCGAACCAGACGGTGTACGCCGGTTTCGGTACGCAGCCAGCCGAACGCATATTCGCCGGTGAACTTGATGGTGGCGGATTTGATACCAGCCACGTCGCCTTCGGAGCATTCAATCAGCTCGGGCTTGTAGCCGTGGGCATCGCCCCAGCGCAGGTACATGCGCAGTACCATGTTGGCCCAATCCTGCGCTTCGGTACCACCGGAGCCGGACTGGATATCGATATAGCAGTCGGAGCCGTCGTGCTGACCGGAGAACATGCGGCGGAACTCGAGATCCACCAGCTTGGCTTCCAGCTGTTCGGATTCGGCGATGGCTTCGTTGAAGGTCTCTTCGTCTTCCCCTTCCACGGCCAGGCTCACCAGCATCTCGACGTCATCCACGCCCTGGGTCAGGGTGTCGATGGTGCCGACCACGTTTTCCAGCGCAACGCGCTCTTTGCCCAGCGCCTGTGCGCGCTCGGGTTCATTCCATACGTCCGGCTGTTCCAGCTCGGCGTTGACCTCTTCTAGACGCTCTTTCTTGGCGTCATAGTCAAAGGTACCCCCTAAGAAGCTCGGTCCGCTCAGACAGCTCCTTAAGTTTATTTAATACGGGATTAACTTCGAACATCGTGAAAACTCTCAGGGTCGATGTGATTTAAAAACGGGATATTCTAGCCAATTGTGGAAGGAATAAACAGGGTTGCCTTGGCTTGTGCGGCTCATGCCGTCAATTTCTGGTGCACTTTTCTCCACCTCGGTAGAAAATATCGCCCGCAGACCCATTTTCAGGTTCAGTTTTGGCCATTCGGGTCGCTAATGACTACGTGTAGTGTTGTGCAATTTAGGGAAAAACCCGCTCCTCACCTCAATAAGAAGAACACATGATGAAAAACCTGTCACTCAAGCAGAAGATACTGTTGTCAGTGGTGATCGCCCTTTCGTTGGTGATTTTGTTGCTCTCCTGGCAGAGCTATAGCAGCCAGAAGTCCCTGTTGCTGCAAGGCAGCCAGGAGCAGTTGCAACGGCTGGGTACCCAGCAGGCCGAGCGTGTCAGCGACTGGCTCGCCGCCCGTCGCGACGTGATCCAGGCGCTCGGCAACAAGGCCGGTGCCGAACCCCTCAATGCCTTGCAACAGGCACAAGTTTCCGGCCGTTTCCAGCTCACCTATTTCGGTGAGAGCAGCGGCAAGATGAATGACTCCGATCCTTCCATCAACCGCGATGGCTACGACCCGCGCTCCCGTGGCTGGTATCAGGAGGCGATGAGCAAAGGTGGCCTGATTGTCACCAAACCCTATCTCGATGTGGCTTACAACATCATGGTGGTGACCCTGGCCCAGCCGGTTTCTGGCGGGGTAGTCGGTGGTGACCTCTCCATCGCCTCGCTGGTGGAAGACGTGACCAAGATGCAGCTGCCTGCCGACGGTTTCGCCATCATGATGCACAAGGATGGCACCATCATCGCCTACAAGGATGCCGCCAAGGCGATGAAACCGGCCAGCGAGATCGACAACGATCTGACCAACGCGCTGATCGAGCAGAGCAAGTCGAGCAAGGAGCTGGTGCCGGCCTACTTCGACAACGAAGGTCGCGACAAGCTGCTGTGGGCGGCTGATATCCCCGACACGGATTGGGAGCTGGTGCTGGTGCTGGACAAGGCCGCGCTGGAAGCGCCGCTCTCCTCCCTGCTGATGACCCAGCTGGGGATGGCGCTGCTGGTGCTGGTGGGCAGTATCCTCGCCATCTCCTGGCTGGTCAGCATGCTGCTTGGCCCGCTCACCAAGGTCTCCCAGGCACTGGCCCGCATTGCCGATGGTAACGGCGATCTGACCCAGCGCATCAAGATCGACGCCAACGACGAAGTGGGCCAACTGGCCAACAGCTTCAACCGTTTCGTCGGCAGTCAGCATCAGCTGATCGGCAATATCCGTCAGCTGGCCAACGAGTTGAACGCCGATGCCGAGCGCAGTCTGGTGACCAACCAGGCCGCGGTGGACGAGCTGCAGCGTCAGCAGCAGGAGGTGACCATGGTCGCCACCGCCGTCACCGAGATGAAGGGCGGATTCAGTCTCGCCTTCATGTCCCTCAGCCTGCTGCTGATGACCTCCCTGATCGCCCTCTATTGCGAAAAGAGCCTCTGCTACTGCTTTATGGCGCCCCCCTGGCTCTATCTGCTGAGTGCCCCTCTGACGGTAGAGGTCCCCTTTATGCTCATGCATTTATTGCTGGTGATCGGGTTGGCGCTGTTGCTGGAGACGGGACGGCGCATGCTCTATGGGTGGTTTGTGCTGGCGGTGGCCAGAGAGTACGAAAATCTGGCGCTGGCGTGCCGGCTGGATGGTCAGGCCAAGCAGGATCCGCTGACCGGGTTGGCCAATCGCCGCTACTTCAATCAGGTGGGGGAGCTGGCGATCAAACAGGCGATGCTGCAGGAGCACTCCTTCGCGGTGATCCTGCTCGATGTGGATTTTTTCAAGAAGCTGAACGATTGCTATGGCCATCAACGGGGCGACGAGGTGCTGGTGAGCGTTGCCGGATGCTTGCGTGAGGTGGTGCGTAATCAGGGTGATCTGGTGGCCCGTTACGGCGGTGAGGAGTTTGTGCTGTTATTGCCCAAGGCTACGTTGGCCATCGCCGAGACGGTGGCCCAGCGTGTGGCGGCGGCATTGGCGCGTCAGGCGTTGCCCCACGCCGAGTCCAGCGTGGCTGCCCATGTCACCGTGAGCCAGGGGATCGCCTTGTGGAAAAGCGGTGAATCTCTCGACCGGGTCATCGCCCGTGCCGATGAGGCGCTCTATCGGGCTAAGGCCGAGGGGCGCAACTGCTATCGTATTGCCCCTGCAGACACTCATCCAGCCAGCGACTGATCCGTTCATCCAGCCAAAAACGTGGCCGCCAGGG
>OEQX01000175.1_pt1 | contig 18222 bp, 21 predicted proteins | sample 1539851 | NCBI WGS metagenome assembly OEQX01 (sample SAMEA3891238, study PRJEB23780) | metagenome | biome: terrestrial biome; feature: animal house; material: water of meat washing | place: Italy | collected 2015-05-12
AGCTGCACCGGATCTGCATGACGAGCGATATTGTAGTGATCGAAGCAGAAGCCGAGGAAGTAGCTCACCGGCAGCAGGAACAACCCCGCCAGCACCAGGGTTCTGGCCAGCAGCAGCGGCAACACCGGCGCGCTTTGCCAGTAACCATGCTCGCCGCGACAGCTGCGCTGGTTCTGGGTCGCCCCCAGGATCCCCGCCCCCATCAGCAACACCTGATGGAGGATCAGCACGAACACCGCCGGCACCACGTAGTTGACGTAGCCCATGGTGGGGTTGAACACCGGCACCACGTTGAGGGCCACCGCATTCCAGCCCATGGCCGCTTGTGGCAGCGCCTCGCCGTGGCTCAGCAGCCGCGCCACCTTCACCTGCGCGGCGAGAGTGCCACCGGCCTGCGCCAGTCCTTCGGCAATGGTGCCGTAGACCAGAAAGTAGGAGGCATCACCGGCATAGCTCAGGGTGACGCTCTTGCCCAGCATCAGATCCCGATAGAAGTGGTTGGGGATATGCAGGATCCCGCTCGCCTCCCCGGCCATCATCAGCTGGCGCGCCTCGGCCAGCGAATTGGCCCGCGCCACCAGCTTCACCTGCGGCGTGGCATCGGCCATAAACTCCAGCTGACGGGACAACTGACTGCCATCTTCGTTGACCACCACCACCGCCTCTTCCCGCGGCAGCTGATGCAGATAGGGCTGGGGATAGAGAAACGAGTAGAAGATCACCCCGCCAAACAGGGTCAGCATGATGGCGCGATCCGCCAGCAGGGTGCGCAGCTCTAGGCGCAACAGATCGACAAATCCCAGCATCACTCAGGCTCCTTTTCGGCGCTCGCCACTGCGGCTGATTGACGGGCCAGCTCGGCCTGCTGCTTGTAACGGCGCACCACCAGCAGCAAGGGAAGCAGAAACAGCAGCAGCGCCCCCAGTTGCGGCAACGCCGATGCGAGGGGCAGACCGTAGTTGCTCTGACCAATCTGCAGCTCCACATAGTGAGAGACCGGCAACAGGCTGCGCCAGAAGCGGGCGAAATCCCCCATGGCGCTCACCGGAAAGGTGACCCCCATAAAGGCGAAACCGGGCGCCGTGTAAGCCCCCGCCAGCGACAGAGCGCGGGCCGGATCCCGGATGATGCCGTAGAAAAAGGCCCCCATGGTGACGCAGGCGGCCGAGGCGAGCCCCAGACCCACCACCAGCACCAGCCAGCTGCCGTGCATGGGGTAGGAGAAGCCCTTGAACAGCAGCAGCGTCCAGACTATCCCCCAGCCCCAGCCAATCAGCACGTGGGGCAGCAGGGTGCGCCAGAGACCAAACCAGACACCGCGAGTGGTCCAGTCCAGCCCCAGCCGATCGGTACGGGCCAGCGCATTGAGGCCGAACAGCACCACCAGGATCTGCCACACCGCGGGCAGAATGGCGCTCAGCAGAAACTGGGCGTAGCTGGAGTTGAGGTTATAGAGCGCCGTCACCTGACTGCTGATGGGCACCGACTGCCCAATCGCACCGGGCAGCGCCTTGCCATCGGCCATCGCCTCCAGCACACCGACCTGACCGTTGAGGGTCCCTACCACCTGCGCCAGCGCCGAGTTGACCAGCTTGGCGATCAGGATGAACTGGCCGTTGTTGAACACCGTCACCTGCGGCTGGGTGCCCTGACGGGCATCCCGCTCCAGATGGTTGGGGATCACCACCAGCGCATAGATGTCGCCGCCGCGCAGGGCGTGGGCACCGGCATCGATGGAGTCAAACTGTTGCGCCACCTTGAGCCCGGCCGAGCCATCCAGCGAGAAGGCGAGCTGGCGCGAGAGCACGCTGTGGTCGAGATCCACCAGCCCCACCTTGAGGTCGCGGGCCAGCCCTGCCGAGAAGATCCAGCAGAGGATCCCCATCAGCAGCAGCGGCACCCAGCTCATCAGGGCACGGCTGAACGGATCCTGCCACAGCAGCCGAAATTCACGTCCCATCAGAGTTCAACCAGCACACTCATGCCAACCCGCAGCCCCTCAACCGGTTGCAGCGGGCGAGCCTCCACCTGGAAGCTCTTCATGTCGAAACCCTGACGGGTATCGGTGGCACGCCAGGTGGCGAAATCCCCCATCACGGCCACATGGGTCACCTTGAAGCGCACCATCTGGTCGCCAAGGCCCGGGATGCGGGCATCAAACTCGGTACCGACCGGGAAACGGGGCAGCAGATCCTCGCGCACGTGGAACTGGGCCCAGGCATCGCTCATGTCGAGCAGGGTCACCACCGGGAAACCTTGTGGCGCCAGCTCGCCGCTGCGCAGCAGTACCTGACTCACTTCACCATTGTGGGGGCTGGTGATGCGGGTATCGGCCAGATAGGCCTCAACCTCGGCCACGGAACCCGCCGCCATCTTGGCCTTCTCGCGAGCGGCGATCTTGGTCTCTTCCCGCGCCCCTTCCAACGCCATCTGGTACTGCTGCCACGCCATCCCTTCGCTGTAGCGGGCGGCTTGCCAGGCAGTCCAGGCCTCGTCGCGTTTTTGCAGCGGCATTACGCCGTCGCGGTGCAGGCTGGCGACCCGCTCATAGGTCTTGCCACGCAGCTGGGCGGCAGCCTTGGCTTTTTGCCACTGATCCTTGGCGGCAGCGATCTGTTGGGCACGGGCCCCCTTCTCCGCCTCTTGCGCCAGCGCACCCGCTGCGGCCTCACCGGCCTTGGCCTGGCTCAGCTTGGCTTCAATCTCGGGGCTCGCCAGGGTAAAGACCAGCTGATCCTTGGTCAGCTGATCGCCCTTTTTCACCAGCACCTCGTCGATGCGACCCGGCACCTTGGAGGAGACCGAGTACTGCTGCGCTTCAATCTGCCCTTGCAGATGCACCGGCTCCGGCTGATAGGCGAGCCAGAAGCGCCAGCCGAGCCAGACCACCAGGATCACCAGCGCCAGCGGCAACAACAGCGGTTTACCCTGGCTCATCTTCTTTTTGATGGGGGGATGGCTCATCACTTCACCTCGACAAACGGGCGACCCTTGGCGGTCGAAACAGACATGAAAAAAGGAACAGACAGGGCCGGGATCATGAGTTCACCTCGATCACCTGACCATGCTGATATTGATTGAAACTGTTCATCTGGCCGGAGAGCGCCAGCAGGCGGGCCAGCGACACCACATATTGATAAGCCGCCGCCGCGCGCTGGGTCTTGACCCCCGCCAGCTGGTTTTGGGCATCCACCACATCAAGGGAGGTAGAAAGTCCCTGCCCGAAGGCCTTGTCCCGCAGCAGCACGTTCTCCTCTGCCAACGCCTGGGTGGAAGAGAGGGATTGATACTCCTCCAGCCCCTGCGCCGCTTCGCGCCAGGTCTTCTCTACCAGCAGCTCCAGATCCTGGCGGGTCTTGGCTTGCAGCAGATTGACCTGCAGCTCGGCACTCTTGGCGGCCTGCACCGTCTCGGAGCGGCCATCGCGGCTCACCAGCGGCATGCTGACACCCACCCCCACCAGCCAGTCCGGCGCGGTCTTGGCGGCCAGTGAATCATCTTCATAGAGGTTGTAGTTGCCGAACAGGAATACTTCGGGGGCATATTTGCCCTTCTCCATCCGGATCATCCCCTTGGCCTGCTCCTTCTTGGCGCTGAGCAGCTTGAGACCGGGGTGCACCTCCAGGGTCTGGCTCACCAACCCCTCAAGGCGCGGCAGCTCCTTGTTGACGAACAGGCCGCTGCCCGGCTGGGCATTTGGCAACTTCAGCATGCGGCCGAGGGCCAGCTCGGCGATCTCGAGGCTGCGGCGCGCCTTCTGGGTATCGATGCGGGCCCGATCATAGGCCGACTGGGCGGAGAGGCGCTCCACCCTGGCTATCTGCCCCTGCGCTTCGAGCTTCTTGGCGTGATCCAGATGGTGGGCCAGCCCCTCTTCGATCTCCTGTTTGGTCTGCACCACCTGAGCAGCCAGCACCACGCCGAAATAGGTCTGGGAGAGGCTCTCGAAGGTGGATTGCTGCTTGAGCACCAGCAGCTGCTGCGCCTCGCTCACCTGCGCCTGGCGGATATCCTGCGCCGCATCGATGCGACCACCGGCAAACAGCGGCCAGAGCATCTTGACCGAGCTGGTCACCACATTCTGTTTGGTCAGGGGGGTGACAAATGCGTTGGCCCCGACCCCGAACAGGCTGCCCAGCGCCAGGATCAGATCTTTCTGCTTGGCCAGCGGATTGAGATCGAGGGCATCAAGTTCAATCGGCTGATCAAGATGGGTATAGCTGGCCCCCAGATCCACCTTGGGCAGATACATGTCCTTGGCCGCCTCGCGCAGCTGCTTGGCCCGATCGACCCCGGCCTGCTCGGCAGCCAGCCCTTCATCCTGCTGGATGACCCGGGTCCAGGCTTCGCCAAAACTGATGGTTTGCGCCTGCGCCGACCCCAGCACGGCCCCCATCAGACACGGCCAGAGTGATTTAATGAACCTTGACGTCATAGATCCCCAATCCGCTTTTGTTGCATAAATGTTTGGAGCATTTGCTCGACTTAAGCCCGCTATCATAACGCAAAGCGGGCCTGCAAGTGGACTGACAATTATGCAGGCGTCCGACCCGAATGGTACAGCGCTCACTCTCCGGCAATCTGGCCGTTTTTCAATAACTCCAGAATTTGCAAGCCTTGGCGCGACGTTTTTTTCAGAAAAAAATGGCTGACGCTCAAATACTAACCTTTTCTCCTGCCTAAAAAATGCGTAATATACGCCGCCCTAAGCCGATGGTAACCGTGGAATGCAGATAGGTCCCCACACGCTTGAAACTCCCTTGATTGTGGCTCCCATGGCCGGTGTAACTGACCGACCATTCCGTGAACTTTGTTTGCGATTGGGGGCTGGCATGGCCGTTTCCGAGATGCTGCTGGCCAACCCGGATGTCTGGGATACCCAGAAAACCCGGATGAGGATGGATCACTCTGCAGAAGGCGGATTGCGATCGGTCCAGATTGCCGGAGCCGACCCCGAGATGATGGCGTTTGCTGCCCGCTACAACGTGGAGCAGGGCGCACAGATCGTCGACATCAACATGGGATGTCCGGCAAAAAAAGTGAATAAGAAGTTGGCAGGTTCTGCCCTGCTGCGTGCCCCCGATCAGGTCAAAGCAATTTGCCGGGCCGTGGTGGATGCAGTGGAGGTGCCTGTCACCTTGAAGATCCGCACAGGATGGGATCCGGATAACCGCAATGGCGTGGAGATCGCCCGAATCGCCGAAGATTGCGGTATCGCGGCCCTTGCCGTGCATGGTCGTACCCGTGCCTGCCTCTACAAGGGCGAAGCGGAGTACGACACGATCAGGGCGATTAAGCAGGCCGTATCGATTCCTGTTGTCGCCAATGGTGACATCAACAGCCCGGAGAAAGCCCGGTATGTCCTCGACTATACCGGTGTCGACGCCGTGATGATCGGCCGAGCTGCGCAAGGACGACCCTGGATTTTCCGGGAAATCCGTCATTTTCTTGAGACGGGCACCAAGCTGCCGCCTCCCGAGAGGGAAGAGGTTCGCACCCTGATGAACGAGCATGTAACCAACCTGCACCGGTTTTATGGTGCATATCTGGGAGCGCGCATAGCCCGTAAACACGTGGGCTGGTATCTGGATGAAGAAGAGACGGGCCGAGAATTCCGTAAGCACTTCAATGCCCTGGATTGCGCAGACGCGCAACTTGAGGCACTCGAAGCGTATTTCGATGGATTAGGTTAACAAGATAACTAAAGAGCCGACCGAATATGTTCGAACAAACCCTGACTTCTGATGCATTGGTAACAACTACTCACAATCACGCTGCCGAGCCGACCCAGCGCCCCCTGCGTGACTCTGTGCAACAGGCCCTGCGTAACTACCTGGCCCAGTTGAACGGTCAGGAAGTGATTGATCTGTACGATATGGTTCTCTCCGAAGTCGAAGCGCCGATGCTGGACGTGATCATGCAGTACACCCGTGGTAACCAGACTCGCGCTGCCGTGATGATGGGTATCAACCGTGGCACCCTGCGCAAGAAGCTCAAGCGTTACGGCATGAACTAAGCCATAACAACTAAGCTATTGAAAACAAAAGCACTTTCATTTTAATGAAAGTGCTTTTTTAGTTTTGAACCCACATTTAAACCCACATACGCTAAAACACGTACACAAGCTACAGGTGATCTTAAACAGACATTAGCCTAGCGACCTTTATCAGTAACTGATTTGCGATAGGCTAACACTCCGAAAGGAGGACTCTATTGCGACCATTCCTTTTTGCGTTGTAAAGAGCTCGGTCAGCTGTTTCCATCACTTCATTAGCTGTACTGCCCATGCAACAAGCCACGCCAGCACTAAGACTCACAAAAAACTCTCCCTGTTCACCGACAAAACTAAGAAGTGAGAACTGCTGGCGAATCTGATCGATAATCTTTACAGCTTGCACTCCATTGCAATCGGGCAGGACTGCCAGAAACTCTTCTCCACCATAGCGCCCTAAACTGTCGACTCGACGTAAACGTTGGCGAAGTAAGTTGGCTAACGCACGAATGACATTATCGCCAACTGCGTGCCCATGGGTATCATTCACTTTCTTGAAATGATCAATATCCAGCATGACTACGCTGAATGGTTTACTAGTGCGCATTGCACGCTCACGTTCAATAGTGACCTTCTCCTTGATATCGGCATGCTTGAGCAACCCGGTTAGGCTGTCTCGGGAAAGAGCGTTACTGAGCAAGCGAGCACGTTGTGCGCGAGCAAAAACAGTTGCTATCAAACTGTTATCTGAAATTGGCTTGGTGACAAAGTCGTCCCCCGCTCTAATTAAAGCACTCATCTGCTGTACAATATCGGTTTCAGCGGATAGATAAATAATGGGTACTCGCAACCAGTCGTCATTGAAGCGAACTATCTGTGCAAGTTCCGGCCCTGAGCAACCGGGCATGTTGACGTCCAGCACCAACACCTCAGGGTGGAAGCGGGCCATAGCATCAAACAATTGCAGAGGATCGTTGACGACTTCAACCAGCATGTTCGCCCCACTCAACACCAAACGGTATCGATCAGATAACTCGCGGTCATCGTCAACAATCAGTACTCGATAGGGCTCGCTATTCTGCCGGTTAAAACAACGCTCCAAACGATTTTCCAGCTTGGCAACGTCAACTGGTTTATTGAAGAAACCGATTGCACCTATCCGTACTGCTTGTAATTGAGTATGAAAATCGTTTTGAGTGGTGAGTACCAAAATCGGCAATGAACACTCTAAGCGTTGTTGCAGTACAGCTACATAATCCAATCCAGTCTGCTGATCTTCGCCTAAATTGACATCAATGATTAGCGCGTCAGGTAGCTGTTCAACCAAAGCCGCATCGAGTGTAGCAGTGGTTAGGAAATGTTCTGCCTGATAACCGAAGGTATTCAGTGTTAGCCGGATAGCCTCACCAACCTTCAGTTCATCTTCGAGAATAAAAACCGTGTAAGATCGATCACGATTGACACCGCTCACTTTTGGCACTGGTGCAACTACAGGTGCAACTGAAGCTTGAGAAACCTGCTCAACACTCGCCAGTTGCTGTAGTTCGTTTACCAGACCCTGCAAACCTTGCCTCTGAAGCTCCAAACTGCTCAGCCACTGCTGCGTCTGCTGCTCCAGCAACCTGGCACGGGTACCCAACTCATTGAAACCGAAGGTACCAGCACTCCCCGCCAGCCTGTGTAATTCATCGCGCAGCTCAGTTAAACGCAGCAGTTGCTCGCGCGGGTCAGAGCAGGTCAGCAACTGCAGCGCTTTCTCTGCCAATTGCGGCAACTCTTGGCGTAATCGCTGTAAGAACTGCTCACTCAGTTGTTGCAGATGTGCCTGCAAATCTGCCATTTGTTGTTGCCGTTCATCCACGAGACTGACTCCAAATTGCACGAATTTGAGTCGCTAACTGCATCGGATCAAAAGGCTTGATGATAACGTCACGCGCCCCAAGGCTGCGATAATGCTCTATCTCATTTGGCTGAACTTTTGCCGTCATAAAGGCAACAGGGATCTGCGTGATGTCGACCATCTTACCAAGTTCCTGAAGTGTTTGCGGGCCATCCATACCGGGCATCATGACATCCAGCAGAATAAAATCAGGGGCAAAACCTCGAACCTGATCTAGGGCATCCTGACCACAACTACAGCTTAACACCGTAAAGCCACCGACCGCTTCCAGTGCCACCTTGGCGACAGCCTGGATTGACGGGTCATCCTCGACATGAAGAATTCGTTTAAGGTCAGGCATATCCATTCTCCTTGGTCGGCAACAGTCGAGACAGAATTTCCAGGAAGTCTTGAGCCTCCGTTCTAGACTTTGCGAGCGCCGCTTCAACGCGGCTTAGTTGTTCTGTTGAGAGCTCTGTCGAGGACAGGACCACTATAGGCAGTCCAGGGCAAAACCGGTGAATTTCTTCTATAAGATCAAGACCATTACCATCAGGTAGGTTCAAATCCAACAACACCAAATCCAGGCTACCGGCGATGAGATGCTGACGGGCTTCATTTAACGTGGCTACGCCAATAAATTCCGCTAGGTGGCGACCCTGCTCGGCAACTACCATACGCAGGTCAGCATCATCTTCAACATGCAGGATGCGTGGTTTTTCATGCCCCCCACTAAGCGCCTTTCGTAATCTACCCAATAACCGAGCTGGGTCAATCGGCTTGCCTAGCCAGTCCACCACATGCAACCCACCTTGAAGACCTAGTTGACCTTGTTCGTTAACAGCCGAGATCACCAATATTGGCAGTTCACGGTATCTAAGACAGCCCTGAAGCTCCTGAATAAACTCCACACCATTACCATCTGGTAGGCGTAAATCCAGCGTAATTACTGCAACTGTTTCACACTCAAGCAACTCTCTGGCATCGGCCAAGCTATGTGCAAGTAACACCCTGTAGCCTGCTCCCTGAAGAAACATTTGCAGTAGAAGTGCAATATCAGCCTCATCCTCAATAACTAATATCGTTGGACGCTGTAGATCAGTAGTTGGTGTTTGGGTCAATAAAACTGGCAGCTCAAACCAGAAAGTACTGCCATGCCCCTCTTGTGAATCAAAGCCAATTACCCCTCCCATACGCTCGATCAATTCTTTACTGATGGCCAACCCCAGACCGGTACCGCCTTTTTGTCGGTGGTCACCACCTTCCGCCTGAGAAAATTTATGGAAGATATGGCTACGAAAATGTTCAGGAATACCACAACCTTGATCCGTCACGCTCACACGGACATGGCCGTCACACAACGTCGTATGTATGCGAACATGCCCTCCGGATGCTGAAAACTTGATGGCATTTGAAACAAAATTAGACAACACTTGCTGCAAGCGAAGGGCATCAGCCCGAACCTGGAGCATTGGTATAGGGTCCAGTTGTAGTTCGACCTGATGCTGGTTGGCATATGATTGATTACATCTCACGGCCTCCTCTAGCTCTGCAGCCAGCTCCAAGTTAGTCAGCTCAAAACTAAGTTTGCCAGCAGCAAGCTTGTCCATGTCCAACAGGTCGTTAATAAGATGGCGAAGGCGCTGGCTATTCTGCTGAGCGATTTCCAACATCGTTCGCATAGAGTCTGGAACTACTCCTAACGCACCACCATTAACTAAACCTAGCGAGCCAGAAATAGATGTAAGTGGAGTACGCAGCTCATGGCTGACGGTGGAAACGAAATCGTTCTTTAGCTGTTCGATGCGTTTCTGTTCGCTTAAATCCATGGTTGTCCCACTGGCACGTATTACCTGACCGTCGCTTGAATATTGTATGAGCGCACGTATCAACACCGGTAAGCTATGCCCGTCACACATAAGTAACCGAGCTTCATGACTCAGGTATTTCTCAGTTTCTCCTGCTGACGATTGCAATATGTCTTGCAATATAGGCAGATCTTCAGGATGAACCAATTGTGCCCAATCGTTGAACGGCGGCTTGGGGCCCTCATCGGGGTAACCGAGCATCTGCCACATACGGGGGGAGGCATAAAAGCCTGCGCCCTGCATATCCAAATCCCACCAACCATCATGGCCGCCCTGCAGCACTCGCTGTAGCCGCATCTCGCTGCTGCGTAACTGAACGGTCATGTCACTAGCAAGTTTAAGTGCTTGCTGCTGTCCTTGAGCAAGGGTGCGCGTGAGGAAAAACAGCAGCACACTGATGATGCCGCCCAGCAGCAGGAGAAGGTCTTGCCCCTGATGAAAACGCTTGAAAAAATCAGGCTGGGCGTAGAAGGCCAAAGTCCAGGTCTGTCCAAACAGTTGAAGTGTTGCCTGCCTGACTGCCGTACTGCCGGACTCAACACTCGGGCCGCTGACGAACAGCTGTTGCTCGGGGTCGACTTTGGTGCCGGAGAACAAGGCAAAATCAATCTGCAACTTGCGTCCGTCAAGAATCCCTCTCATAAGGTCGGAGACACGGTACGGGCTGTAAACGAAACCGCGTAAGGCGTCGAAGCGCTCTTTCTCGTTGGTTAGCGGCGCCCCTGAACGGTAAACCGGTACGTACATCAACAATCCTGCCTGCTCCTGACCTGCCGTTTCTTGCAGCAGCGTCACTTTACCGCTGAGCTGTGTCTTACCCGTTTCTGCAGCTTGGCGCATGGCGGCTCTGCGCATGGGTTCGGAGTACATATCAAAACCGAAAGCAGTAAGATTACGCCCGCTGAATGGCTCCAGAAACAGGATAGAGGTGTATAACTCACGAGATCCCGGCGGGTGTACAGAGAAATCAGTAAACCCTTCTCGGCGCACATCAGCCTCAAATTCAGCCAGTTGGCCAGGACGGATTACCTGACTAAACCCCAGCCCCTGAATGCCGGGATAGTTGGTCTCCAGGTCAAGACGCTGCACGTAGTGTCGCCAGTCTTCACGGCTGACCGACTCACTCGCCTCAAGTAGGCCAGCCCCACCCAGCAAAATTTGCCGATGATTATTCATGCGCTTTTCAACGGCTTCTACCAACTCTCCAGCGAGCTGCTGAAAATATAATTCTGCTGAAGCTTGCTGGCTAGCACGCAAGGCATACCAAGCCCCTGCCGTTGCGAGCAAACCGCAGAACAGCACCATAAGCGGCATCATGCGCGGGAACTGGGATAAGCGTTTTCCGTGTGAACTCATAATTCGTCTTCCTGATGGTGCAGTGGCAACTCAATCCAGAACGTGCTGCCCCGTTGCGATTCACTGACAAAGCCAATAGTGCCACCCATGCGCTCTATCAGCTCTTTACTGATGGCCAACCCCAGACCGGTACCGCCTTTTTGCCGACTGTCGCTCGCGTCGGCCTGGGAAAACTTCTTGAATATGCGAGCGGTGAAATCCGCGGGTATCCCAGGTCCCTGGTCACTCACCAGAATGCGCACAGACTGCCCCTCAAGCTCGCTGTAAAGGCGAACCACCCCTTGTGCTGGAGAAAATTTCAGGGCATTGGACAGCAGATTGCTCAGCGCCTGTTGCAGACGCTGAGCATCAGCCAGCACCTGCAGGTCTGGGCAATTAGAATGCACTAGGCGAACGCCAAGATGCTGAGCGAACCCCTGATGACTGGCATCACACTCTGCCAACAACTCATCCAGCTTGATCGGTTGCAGATCAAAGCTCATTTTCCCAGCAATCAGTTTGTCCATATCCAGCAGATCATCAATCAACTGACGTAAACGGCGACTGTTGCCCTCCGCAATAGCCAGCATGTCTTTGATACTATTAGGCACCATGCCGAGGGCGCCGCCATTGATAAGCCCAAGTGAGCCCGTAATAGAAGTCAGCGGTGTACGCAGCTCATGGCTGACGGTGGACACAAATTCATCCTTTAGCCGCTCAAGATGCTTGCGCTCGGTGATGTCGCTGATAAAGCCATGCCATATGACGCTGCCGTCGGCACCGCGTTGTGGTACCGCACGTCCTTCAACCCAGATAAGTCCCTTAGCGGGATGTAATACCCGGTACTCCTGATGCCATAGCTCAAGATTGGCGGCAGAGGTGGCAATGCTGTCACTTATCCTCTGCCAATCATCGGGGTCAATCAAGGCGTAAACTGCAGTGGCATCCGTCATAACTGCTTCCGGCGTAAGTCCGTAAATACTCTCAATCCCCTGGCTGGCATAGGGGAAGCAACTACGACCGTCGTCAAAAAGCTGGAATTGATAGACTACCCCTGGCAATTGAGTACTAAGCAATTGCAAGCGCTGCAGTATCTCTTCGCGGTAGCTCAAATCATGAACAACACACAGATAGCCCAAATCCAAATCATCCTCGAAAGAGATTTGGGATAAGTTCAACAATACAGGAACCGTATGGCCGGAAGCATGACGTAATTGCTCTTCATGTAGTTGACCCTGGTTGATACCTTGAGCCGCTTTTAAGCTAAGCCAATTACTAGGTTGCTGGCGCCTAGCTCTCGGTAACAATAATTCGAACTCTCGACCGAGCAATTCATCAGTCGGGTAGCCCAGCAAGATGGTTACACCTGGGCTGACTTGTTGAATAATGCCAGTTGGATCAACTACCAGCACTATGTTAGCCACACTTCCCAGTATGGCTTTGTGAAGAGCTGCTTGTTCGCGCTGGTACCGCGACTGCTGCCGCAACTCAAAAAGTTGCACGGTTTGTTGCGCCAGCAGCTTCAAGCTCTGTCGCTGCTGCTCATTGAGCTGACGCGGCTGCCGGTCAATCACACACAAGGTGCCAAGGTTATGACCATGCCCATCGCTGAGCGGCATACCGGCATAGAAGCGAATGTCAGGGTCGCTGGTGACCAATGGGTTATCGCGAAAGCGTGGGTCGAGCAATGCATTTTCGATTTCAAAAAGTTCGTCATCGTTGATCGCGTGGGCGCAGAAAGCCAGCTCCCGCGGTGTCTCGCTCACACTCAGCCCAACACGGCTTTTGAACCACTGACGTTCGGCGTCAACCAGTGAAATCAACGCGATCGGAGTATTACAGATCTGCGCAGCCAACATAGTGATGTTGTCAAACATTGCTTCTGCTGGGGTATCCAGTAAATCAAATGCAAGCAATGCTGCAAGTCGACCGGGCTCATTGAGAGGGAGCTGAGGAGACCCTGAATCGTTACTCATATTCTGCTCCTTCTACATTGAAGTAGTCTGACATGTCGCCAAAAGCGTGAGCTGACTCTATTGACCTAGACGCTTTACGGCCACAAACACTTGTTAAGCTAAAGCAAAAACTATGACTTATCTGAGACTGCCCGATTAATTTAAGATCAGCAAGATCAATCATATAAGTAAAAAGACGATGAAACGCCGACACCCACATCATTAACTAACACTGTGTTTCATACAGTCTGTCAGCCGCAATGCTATTGTGGTTGGTCTGGATGATGACAGTGGTGAGCTGCCGGACGGACAGAAGGTTTGTAATCACGAAGGTCGTGCATGATGTGGCGCCCTTCAAATGCAAATAGCTCCTCGGCGTGAGGGGCTGCATAGGGTTGTGGGGGGCTGTTATAGGGGGGATTGTCTACAGCGATGGCTTGAGGCGGTTGATGTCTCGCTGATAGCAGCGTCGGTAGCTGTGCCAAATCGCCCGCTCGGCGACAGTCTCCAGTAGCGCAGTGGTCACGGTGCGGGGAAGAATTAGATTTGCTCCACCCCAATTATCCAGGTCCGGCACGCTGGAATGCACCAAGCCTGCCAACTGCGTGTCGATCTTTTGGGTCAGCTCCAGCGCGATGAACTCCTCGATATGGGCTCGGAGCATGGTAATAGTGAGCTCTGGCGCCATTAGTGGTGCTGTGGACGTTGTCATGCTCATGTGTGGCTACTCCAATCCGGCTCATCATTGCTGCCATGGTTGACGTAGGCCCCGACAATCACCCGTTGCCACTCGCCGACCGGTTGACCCGCTGCATTACAGGCGCAGCGAAAGCGGGCGAAGTGAATCTCTCGTGGCAGGTGTTCACGCATATCTCGTGGGCTGACAAAGAGCGTGGTCTTGTGCAGTACCGGGTTGGGTGCAACCAGCGGGCCGCCAATACGCCGTCCCTCCACATCGTGGGCATAGGCAAAGCTAGGCAGCATCAACTGCTGACTGATGAGCTTGGCGAGTCCCGGATGGGCACACATGGCCTCTGCCACGGCGGCCTGGCTAAAGCTGTCATTGAACTCAATCATGGATGTTTCTCCATTTCTGCAGGTGCACGGTAAGCCGCTGCCAACACCGCAAATTTTTCGACCAGGTAACTGATGCTGATGCCCAGTTCATCACTGGCCCCATCACGCAGACGGTGATGCAGGTGTGCCATGTCATCGGCGATACGCTGGGCTATCTGGGCTATCTGGGCTATCTGGGCGGCTGAGCTCGGTGGTGAGCTCGTCACTGTCAGGGTGATGGAAAGATTCATCACATTTCTCCCCAGGGGGCTTGCTCCCACAGTGACAGCCGGGTCAGCACGTCTTGCGCGAGAGCCTGTTGAAACTGCTGGATTACTTTCACAAGCCGGGGAGCCTGCTCGGGGCTCCCGCTCCATTCGCTCGATTGATACAGAGCGCAGCAGGTGAATTTGTACAGCGCCACCAGTTCGGCATCGGTGAGTGGTGCCTGATGGTAACGATGGGCAGGCTTAAGCGGCCCCAGCTTGGTCGAGCGGTGCTGACGTGGTTCCTTGTGGTCCTGCTGACGCCCACGCTGATAGCGATGCCAAACTGCACGCCGGTTGGCGAGCATCATCAGCCGTACCAGCCGGTCTACCCGCCACGTCCAGGTACTGGTGACATCCATTGGCGAGTTCCACCAGAGGGTGCGCAGCAACTCAAGGATGTAGTGCGGTGGCATCGGGGCATTGCAAAAGCGGTGTAACTGTACGGCAAAGGCTAGGTAATCCTTGCGATCGATCATGAAGGCAGACATGGGGTGATTCCTTGAAATGCAAAAGGCCACCTGCAGTGAGGTGGCCCAGTGGGTAGTGTTGGAATATCCGGATCATGGTGTTGGCGCGGATGATCCGGGTTTGGGGATGCTGGCGTTATTCGTGCGCCTGCTCTGCGTCTGGGTAAGCCGCATCAAACAGGATGGCGTAGAGCGCACAATCAATGCCGTTGACGGTATCGTGATGCGGGTAATAGGGCGGTGCGTCTCGGGAGCGCTCGAAGTAGTCGCCAAAGCAGCTGAGGCATTCGCGGATCTCGATGGTGGATCCCCGCAGCAAGGCCTCTTCAAGCTGCCTGGCATAACCCTCGTCATCACGAGCCTTGGTGACTGCTTGCCCCAACAACGCCAGCGCCCCTTGGTTGCTGGCGGCTGCCAGGCCATGGCGTAGCTTCCCGAGCATTTCCTCAAGGGAATAGGGATTGGGTAATCGCATGGTGTTTATCCCTTCTTGGCTCGGTTAAGGGCGTAGCTGATGGAGCAGTGCATCAATGGCCTCGACACAATCGCTCTGGGTGAGCTGATAGCCGTTAGGCAGGTGAGCCACGATGGCAGGCTCGGCCTGCATCTCGACGTTGTCTGCAAGCCAGCCGCGCAGCTCGAGGAGGATGTCGAGGGTGGTGAGGTGTGACTTACCTAGGGTTAGAGTCATAGCTGACCTCTTTCGGCCAGCGAGACCACGCCCTCGGCACCGACCACCAGATGGTCGAGCAATCGCACATCGACCAGCGCCAAGGCCTCTTTGAGGGCTTGGGTAAAGACCCGGTCAGATTGGCTGGGTTCAGGGTCACCGCTTGGGTGATTGTGCACTGCGATGATGGCCCCGCAGTTGAGTATCAGGGCCCGCTTGACTACTTCCCGTGGGTAGATGCTGGCGCTGTCCAAGGTGCCGCGAAACAGTTCCTCAAAAGCCAGTACGCGGTGTTGGGAGTCAAGGAACAGTGCACCAAACACTTCATGCTCCCGGTCCTGCAGCAGGGTTTGCAGCCGCTCGGCGGCCTCGGTGGTGCTGGTAATGGCGGTGCCTTTGGCCAAGCGCTTACGGGCAATCTGGTTGGCGATACGCAGCAGGTCTTGCTCGGTCACGGGTTCGGTGACGACATAGGTGCCGGGGCATTCCCCGGCTTTCAGCTTGTGGTAACGCATAGTGGAATTCTCCAAATAAACAAACCCCGGCACGCATGAAGCATGTCGGGGTTAAAGGTAGAGCGGTTGTTGGTTCACTTTGAGGGTAGTTCAGTTGGTCTTGGTGGCGGCTTCTGCTCCTGCTCCGGCTGTAGGGGCACGCTTCACCGGCATCAGCAATCCGGGGACCTGCAGGGTGAGCGGCATAGCGAGCGCAACGCTCAGCCGTTCCGCCAGCTCATAGGCTTGGCCGATAGTGTCGTAGTCAGCTATCCAGGTAGCCAGCGCCAATCCACTGGCTTCTACCGCTCGCAAGTAAACGCCGTAGCCGTGCACGGGCAGGGCGCTGCCCCGAACCACTTGCGTCTCGCCATTACGATTGATGGCTTCAAGTTCAACGGCTACCGGTTGTTTTGGCATCTTGTGCCTCCTCTTGGGGTAAGGGGTCACTCTCCACACGATAGCCGTGATGGATGCAGGCACGCTGCAGGTCACTCATAAAGCTTCCCAGCACGCGGGGCTGCTCAGAGAGTGGGACGGGTCCTGCCTGGCTGCGCCAGAAACAGCGACGCTTAGGGTCCACACAGATTTCATCCACGGGCTGGCTCATGGTGTGCCAGTCCTCGGCATTGGTGAGGGAGAGCAGTTGCCACTGCACGCCAGACCAACGCACTTGCAAGGTGACTGTGCGGGCTGGTGGGCTATCCGGTGTCAGGTGCAGCAGCCAACGCTGACCACTGCGAGTGGGGGTTAGCTTGGCGCTGGTGGCGACTCGTCCCAGCCACTGGCGTGAGTAGTGGGATAGAGCTAATTCTTGGGTCATCGTGACCTCCTAATCTCCTGCGACCGTGACGCTGAAGCATTCCAACCGGCAGTAGGCAATGAAGTTGCTTTGCCAGATATCGAACAATTCCCGCGCTTCGGCCAGCCGCAGCGGTCCCCAGCCCAACATGGTGTGTTCCCCATCGAGGAAGTTGAAGTCGATCTCCTTGCAGAGCTCGGCATCATGGCCGGGCCCCTGGTAGCTGAAGTCGGTGACGTAATCGAACAGCCAGCCATCGAGCCCACGGATCAGGCGGATCTCGACCGGGTGCACGCCGCCTTGCTCGGCGCTGTAGCCGGGATTGCGAAAGTTGAAGGTCAGTTGGGTTAAGCGCTCGATATTGAGCTCGGTTTTAGCGACTTCCTGGTTAAGCTGAACCAGCAATGCTTGTGCAACGGGCAGGGCAAAGCCGTCCCGGAAAAAGGGAATGGTCATGGTGTTTCCTCATTGAGTTCAAGCAGGGGGGAGCCCCCTGCTTTTGCTTTGAAGTGATGGGTCAGTCGTTTAACCAATCCCACAGTTTGCTGACGCCATAGGCTGCGACGGCGCCCACGGCAAGGGGGGCTAACAACGGGGCGGTGGCAATACCGGTCACCGATACTACCGTTGCAGCAGCGCCACTACCTCCAGCTGTTGTGGCTAGGGTGCTGGCAGCAAGTCCTGCCGTTGCACTGGTGGCCGCCTTACCTAACGTGTGACGAGCGACTTCGGCAGCCACCACAGTTGCTACAGCGGTCTGCAGCAGCTTGGGGGGACGGGCAAGTCCTTCGATGCACCAGGTAACAAATTGCTCGCCACTGGCAAATGGCTGGCCTTGTTCACCTTCACTCAATCGGGCGTAAGCCCGTGTCAGGCTCTCCTCTCGACTGAACAGGCGTTGGGCATGGGGCTTGACCTCAATGGTGCAGCGCTGACTGAATTGAGCCAACGAGGTCAGCGCCAGTTGGCCTGAGTGCTCTCCAGAAGTGAATGGTAGACAGTGAATGACCTGGTCATGGCCAACAAAGATGCCATGATGGTGGCCTTCAGGCTGCGGTGTTACCAAGTGATCGCCGATAATGAAATGTCGTGTCATGGGGTGATGATCCTCATCAAGGGTTGGAAATGAAAAAGGGCGTCACCGTAATGGTGACGCCCTTTGGCTTTATTTTTTCTGAGCGGGCTACTTGCCGCCTACGGTGATCTTCAGTGGTTGATGAAACTCAGGGGTGAAGGTCGAAAATGGCAGTCGGGTGACTTGGTTGTGAGCGAGCACCTCGGTCGCCTGAATAATGGCGATGGACTTGGCCTGCTCTACCTGGGCGCAATCCACTTCTGTAAAGCCACTACCATAGCGGGTAGCGTTGCTCCCACCGAATGGCTCAACCTGAGGTATCCTGATTTTCACAGACAGTCCCGATTGTTACGATGAGAC
>OEQX01000210.1_pt1 | contig 16259 bp, 8 predicted proteins | sample 1539851 | NCBI WGS metagenome assembly OEQX01 (sample SAMEA3891238, study PRJEB23780) | metagenome | biome: terrestrial biome; feature: animal house; material: water of meat washing | place: Italy | collected 2015-05-12
AAGGCCCGCAGCCAGCAGTGACGCATTATCGCGGTCTGGCGACCGTAGAAATGCCGGTAGCGACCGGACGTTACCCGACCACGCGCTACGGCCTGGTGGAACTGGAGCCGAAAACCGGACGTAAGCACCAGCTCCGTCGCCATCTTGCCCATTTGCGCCACCCGATTATTGGCGACAGCAAACATGGTGATTTACGCCAGAATCGCAGCGGTGCTGAACATTTTGGCCTTCAGCGGTTAATGCTGCATGCCAGTCAGTTGTCATTGACGCATCCTTTTACTGGCGAGCCACTGACTATTCACGCGGGCCTGGACGACACCTGGATGCAGGCGTTATCACAATTTGGCTGGCGGGGTCTGCTTCCTGAAAATGAAAGGGTTGAGTTCAGTGCGCCATCGGGTCAGGATGGAGAGATAAGTTCCTAATCCAGGGAGAAAACGGTATGGCGGAAATTGGTATTTTTGTCGGCACTATGTACGGAAATTCGCTGTTAGTGGCGGAAGAAGCGGAAGCAATTCTGACCGCGCAGGGCCACAAAGCAACGGTATTTGAAGATCCTGAATTAAGCGACTGGCTGCCCTATCAGGATAAGTATGTTCTGGTGGTTACGTCCACGACCGGGCAGGGCGACCTTCCTGATAGCATTGTGCCGCTCTTTCAGGGAATTAAAGATACCCTGGGCTTCCAGCCGAATCTGCGTTATGGCGTGATTGCGCTCGGCGACAGTAGTTATGTGAATTTCTGCAATGGTGGCAAACAGTTCGATGCCTTGTTGCAGGAACAGAGCGCTCAGCGGGTGGGAGAAATGCTGTTGATTGACGCCAGTGAGAACCCGGAACCGGAAACGGAATCAAATCCGTGGGTCGAACATTGGGGCACGCTGTTGTCCTGATACGTTCAGCGAGCGGTAAATGCCGTTTTAGCAGTGCTGAATCGAATCTTTTCAGGCAAATGCCAGTAAAAACTGCTTCATAGTGCGGATTTTTACTGGCGTTTGCCTGGAGTCAAGCGATCCATTTCATACTCTTCTTTATTTCTTCGTTTTAACCCTTCCTTTCTTGTTCTTGTTTTCATTTCCGTGAAGTGGATTCCACCGTCCAGGGCTAATGCCAAAATCGGGCCTCATTGAACGCATTAATGTTGTGTTGTTGCACGGTGAGCCGCTATGGCGCGCTTTTTATACTGCTATTGCCAGATATAAACACGCGCCGCATTCGGCGAACGACCTATAAAAACGGCAAAAAACACCCTACGTCACCTCTGATTTCCTGGCGATGTCGCAGTCCAGAGTGAGCGTGGCTAACGCGAATTTTCAGGAGTGCAACAATGAGTTCTTTAAGTCAGGCTGCGAGCAGTGTGGAAAAACGCACGAATGCTCGTTACTGGATAGTGGTGATGTTGTTTATCGTCACATCCTTCAACTACGGCGACCGCGCTACGCTCTCTATCGCCGGTTCGGAAATGGCCAAAGATATCGGCCTTGATCCTGTGGGAATGGGCTATGTGTTCTCTGCTTTCTCATGGGCTTATGTTATCGGGCAGATCCCTGGTGGTTGGTTGCTGGATCGTTTTGGTTCAAAACGCGTCTACTTCTGGTCGATCTTTATCTGGTCGATGTTTACCTTGCTGCAAGGCTTCGTCGATATCTTTAGTGGATTCGGCATTATCGTTGCCCTGTTTACGCTGCGCTTCCTGGTCGGGCTTGCTGAAGCGCCATCTTTCCCTGGCAACAGCCGCATTGTTGCGGCCTGGTTTCCGGCGCAGGAAAGGGGAACGGCGGTGTCGATTTTTAACTCCGCCCAATACTTCGCAACGGTTATCTTCGCGCCGATTATGGGCTGGTTGACTCATGAAGTGGGCTGGTCACACGTCTTCTTCTTTATGGGCGGTCTGGGCATTGTCATCAGCTTTATCTGGTTGAAAGTCATCCACGAGCCAAATCAACATCCGGGCGTAAATCAGAAAGAGCTGGAGTACATCGCCGCGGGTGGCGCGCTGATCAATATGGATCAGCAAAACACCAAAGTTAAAGTGCCGTTCAGCGTGAAGTGGGGGCAGATCAAACAGCTGCTCGGGTCACGGATGATGATCGGCGTTTATATCGGTCAGTACTGTATCAACGCCCTGACTTACTTTTTCATTACCTGGTTCCCGGTTTATCTGGTGCAGGCGCGCGGGATGTCGATTCTGAAAGCGGGCTTTGTGGCTTCCGTTCCGGCGGTTTGCGGTTTTATCGGCGGTGTGCTGGGTGGGATTATTTCCGACTGGCTGATGCGTCGCACGGGTTCACTGAACATTGCGCGTAAAACACCGATCGTGATGGGCATGTTGTTGTCGATGGTGATGGTGTTCTGCAACTACGTCAACGTTGAGTGGATGATCATCGGCTTTATGGCGCTGGCCTTCTTCGGTAAGGGGATCGGTGCGCTGGGTTGGGCTGTAATGGCTGATACTGCGCCAAAAGAGATCAGCGGTCTTTCCGGTGGCCTGTTTAACATGTTTGGTAACATTTCTGGCATCGTCACGCCAATCGCAATTGGTTATATCGTTGGCACGACTGGCTCCTTTAATGGGGCGCTGATTTATGTTGGTGTTCATGCCTTAATCGCGGTACTCAGCTACCTGGTGCTGGTGGGCGATATCAAGCGTATTGAGCTGAAACCTGTCGCGGGGCAATAAGATGACGACACAATCCAGTCCTGTTATTACTGATATGAAAGTCATTCCGGTCGCCGGACATGACAGCATGTTGCTTAATATTGGTGGTGCACATAACGCATATTTCACCCGCAATATTGTGGTACTCACCGATAATGCCGGGCATACCGGCATTGGTGAAGCGCCGGGCGGAGAGGTGATTTATCAAACACTGGTCAAGGCTATTCCGATGGTGCTGGGCCAGGAAGTTGCGCGCCTGAATAAAGTGGTTCAGCAGGTGCATAAAGGTAATCAGGCAGCCGATTTTGATACCTTCGGCAAAGGTGCCTGGACTTTTGAATTGCGCGTTAATGCCGTGGCGGCGCTGGAAGCCGCCTTGCTTGACCTGTTAGGTCAGGCGCTGAATGTTCCGGTCTGCGAACTGTTAGGGCCAGGCAAGCAACGTGATGCTATTACCGTTCTCGGTTATCTGTTTTATATCGGTGATCGGACCAAAACCGATCTTCCTTATCTGGAAAATACGTCGGGCAACCATGAGTGGTATCAGTTGCGGCATCAGAAAGCGATGAACAGCGAAGCCGTTGTGCGTCTGGCGGAAGCCTCACAGGATCGCTATGGCTTTAAAGATTTCAAACTTAAGGGTGGCGTGTTACCTGGCGAGCAAGAAATCGACACTGTTCGTGCATTGAAGAAACGCTTCCCTGATGCGCGGATTACCGTTGATCCCAATGGTGCCTGGCTGCTTGATGAAGCCATTTCTCTGTGCAAAGGGCTGAATGATGTCTTTACCTATGCGGAAGACCCGTGCGGCGCTGAGCAGGGTTTCTCCGGTCGTGAAGTGATGGCGGAGTTTCGACGGGCGACCGGCTTGCCCGTCGCGACCAACATGATCGCCACCAACTGGCGCGAAATGGGTCATGCGGTGATGCTCAATGCGGTAGATATTCCACTTGCCGATCCGCACTTCTGGACGCTTTCCGGTGCAGTCCGCGTGGCGCAACTTTGCGACGACTGGGGGCTGACCTGGGGCTGCCATTCTAATAACCACTTTGATATCTCTCTGGCGATGTTTACCCATGTGGGCGCGGCGGCACCGGGTAATCCTACCGCTATCGATACCCACTGGATTTGGCAGGAGGGCGATTGTCGCCTGACCAAAAATCCGCTGGAGATTAAAAACGGAAAAATTGCCGTTCCTGATGCGCCCGGTCTGGGCGTGGAACTGGACTGGGAGCAGGTACAAAAGGCGCATGAGGCCTATAAACGTCTGCCTGGCGGTGCGCGTAACGACGCGGGCCCGATGCAGTACCTGATCCCCGGCTGGACCTTTGACCGTAAACGTCCCGTTTTCGGCCGTCATTGATTTTGAAAAAGGACATAAATATGAGTTCTCAATTTACGACGCCTGTTGTTACTGAAATGCAGGTCATCCCGGTGGCGGGCCATGACAGTATGCTGATGAATCTGAGTGGTGCACACGCACCGTTCTTCACGCGTAATATTGTGATTATCAAAGATAATTCTGGTCACACTGGGGTAGGGGAAATTCCCGGCGGCGAGAAAATCCGTAAAACGCTGGAAGATGCGATTCCGCTGGTGGTGGGTAAAACGCTGGGTGAATACAAAAACGTTCTGACGCTGGTGCGTAATACATTTGCCGATCGTGATGCCGGCGGGCGCGGTTTGCAGACATTTGATTTGCGGACCACTATTCATGTAGTTACCGGGATAGAAGCGGCAATGCTGGATCTGCTGGGGCAGCATCTGGGGGTTAACGTGGCATCGCTGCTGGGCGATGGTCAACAGCGTAGCGAAGTCGAAATGCTCGGTTATCTGTTCTTCGTCGGTAATCGCAAAGCCACACCGCTGCCGTATCAAAGCCAGCCGGATGATAAATGTGACTGGTATCGCCTGCGTCACGAAGAAGCGATGACGCCGGATGCGGTGGTGCGCCTGGCGGAAGCGGCATATGAAAAATATGGCTTCAACGATTTCAAACTGAAGGGTGGTGTACTGGCCGGGGAAGAAGAAGCAGAATCTATTGTGGCACTGGCGCAACGCTTCCCACAGGCGCGTATTACCCTCGATCCTAACGGTGCCTGGTCGCTGAACGAAGCGATTAAAATTGGTAAATACCTGAAAGGTTCGCTGGCTTATGCAGAAGATCCGTGTGGTGCGGAGCAAGGTTTCTCCGGGCGTGAAGTGATGGCAGAGTTCCGTCGCGCGACTGGCCTGCCGACCGCAACCAATATGATCGCCACCGACTGGCGGCAGATGGGCCATACGCTCTCGTTACAATCCGTTGATATCCCGCTGGCGGATCCGCATTTCTGGACGATGCAAGGTTCGGTACGTGTGGCGCAAATGTGCCATGAATTTGGCCTGACCTGGGGTTCACACTCTAACAACCACTTCGATATTTCCCTGGCGATGTTTACCCATGTAGCCGCTGCTGCACCGGGTAAAATTACTGCTATTGATACGCACTGGATCTGGCAGGAAGGCAATCAGCGTCTGACCAAAGAACCGTTAGAGATCAAAGGCGGTCTGGTTCAGGTGCCAGAAAAACCGGGGCTGGGTGTAGAAATCGATATGGATCAAGTGATGAAAGCGCACGAGCTGTATCAGAAACACGGGCTTGGCGCGCGTGATGATGCGATGGGAATGCAGTACCTGATCCCCGGCTGGACGTTCGATAACAAGCGTCCGTGCATGGTGCGTTAAGACAGAAAACCAAAACCGGCTCTATCTGGAGCCGGTTTGAGACTGATGCCAAACGCAAAATTGCCTGTTGCGCTACGTATCAGGGCTACATCATTTTTTAATTCATTGAATTTAATTGGTTTTGCAGGCCGGATAAGGCGTTAACGCCGCATCCGGCATAAACACAGGCACTTGTCACCAATCTGAAACCAGCGTCATAAAAATCCGGTTGCTACTCGACAAGACGTCCATTACCCGAGAATTTTGCTGGCTTCGCGCGCTACATTATCCATCTCGTCCAACAGTTCCAGCAGTTCCGGCTCCAAATCTTCTTCTTTAGTACCGCTACGTAACTGTTGTTCGATCAGTTGGCAGAGATTCTTCATACGCGGCACACCGCTATAGCCGCAACTGCCATGCAGTTTATGAATCAAATCAACCAGGCCTTCCGGGTTTTCTCCAACCAGCTGTTCCTCAACTTTGTTGCGAACTTCAGGCAGGAAATCGAGTAACATTTGCAGCATATCGCGCGCTAAATCGGTTTTTCCTGCTGCCTGGCGTAGTGCCAGTTGCCAGTCGAGGGTCGCATTCGGGTTCACCACAATTTCGTTGACTTCGGGCGTCACGACGCGAGAGGAAATACCGCTGCCAGGCTTGTAGCGCAACAACAAATTATGCAATCGCTCTTCTTCAATCGGTTTCGCCAGATAATCGCTCATCCCTGCGCCAAGCAGCTTCTCTTTTTGCCCGGCCATTGCATGCGCCGTTACCGCGATAACCGGCGTTTGTTGCTGATGGGGGAGCTGGTGGATGAGTTCGCAGGCCCGAATGCCGTCCATGTCCGGCATTTGAATATCCATTAAGATCAAATCGAACGGCATCTGTTTCGCCCGTTCAACCGCCTGATGCCCGCTATCGCAAAGTTCCACATGTTGCACCATATCTTCCAGCAATGCGCCGATAAGTTTCAGGTTAGCGGGGTTGTCATCAACCGCCATGACTGTCATTGCCAGCTTACTTTCATCGGTTACAGGCAAAAGCGTGTTTTGTTTGTGATGACAAAATTCCGTCAGGGCAGGCAACAGGCGCGTAGGTGTTAATGGTTTCAGCAGACACGCGCCGATACCATCTTGCTTGAGTTTTTCAGCATTGACTTGTGCATGGCAAGGAAGTGCCAGCATCAGGAAATCGGTCATCGATACCGCTTTCGCTAATCGCTCATGTTGCATTGTTAGCGGCTCGCGGAAGGTCACCGCGATGCCTAACAACATCATGTCGTAATGCGCGGGAGGCAGCGCGGAGAACGTTGGGCTATAAACCACCTCCAGCGGCGTTTCACTTAAAATATCCAGCGTGCATTGCGCTGCTGCGGAGTTTGGTTCGACATAGGCCAGGCGCTTGCCGGCGAGGCACTGGGTGGATGGCCCTTCAATAATAATGTTCGGATTCAGATCGAGATTAATGTGGAACCAGAAAGTTGAACCGCGATTCGGCTGGCTATGAAACGAAATATCGCCGCCCATTTCATTAACCAGTTTTTGTGTAATCACCAGCCCCAGCCCGGTGCCACCATGACGGCGGGAAATACTGGCATCAGCCTGTCGGAAGGCCTGGAATAAGCGCGATTGATCGCGTTCAGGAATACCAATGCCGGTATCCCGAATCTGCACTTCAATCTGCACTTTGGTATTACTCAGCGCACGTTTTTCTACCAGAATATCAATGTTGCCATTCTCGGTGAATTTAATTGCATTCCCCACCAGGTTAGTGATGATTTGCTGTAATCGTAGTGGGTCGCCGATAACGTTATCAGGCACGTCGCTTTTAATATTGAGCGTCAGTTCCAGTCCTTTATCGTGAGAAGAATGTGCCAGCAGGGTAACGACTTCATCCAGCGTGCTGCGTAGTGGGAATGGAATACTTTCCAGAATCAGCTTACCTGCTTCCAGTTTCGAGAAGTCGAGAACATCATTAATAATTGCCAGCAAATTATTTGCCGAACGTTCAATCGTATTCAGGTGATCGCGCTGCGTTGGTGTTAATTCTGTTTTCAGCGTCAGGCGGGTAAAGCCAATAACACCATTCAGTGGTGTACGCAGCTCGTGTGACATATTTGCCAGAAACTCGGATTTAATACGCGCCGCTTCCTGGGCGCGCTTTTTCGCCAGATCCAACTCAACGTTCTGAATTTCCATCTGCTCCAGCGTTTCACGCAGATCGGACGTCGCCTGGTCGATATTGTGCTGCATCTCTTCGTGATAAGCAGCCAGCGACATTGCCATCGAGTTGATACCGTTTTTCAGCATATCCAGCTCGCCGAGCATAAATCCTTCCACCCGGCTGTCGAGTTGCCCGCGACGGATGCGGTCGACAGTATTCACCATGTTGCGAATCGGACCGGTTACATCGCGTATTAAGCGCCAGCCAAAAATAAGCGCAATACCGATACAAAACAGCATCATCACGCTGGAAATAAAGATCCCTTTATATTGCTGCAAGCGAACCGATTTAAGATCCAGCTCCAGCGCAATATATCCCAGCATATTTTGACTATTTTTGGCATCGCTACTGGGCGATTCGTCGGGGGAGTAACTTTCAGAAATAATCGGCGTGCGGAGGATCATTATATCGCCGTCACGAGTGACAGTGAGCTGGCGAGGAAACGGCACGTTGCTGCCGAGCTGCATTGATGAGGGATCAAGATGAAAATTGGAGGTGACAAAGAGTCGGTTATTTTCATCATAAACCGAAATCGCGCGAACAATATCGGAATGGCGACGATGCAGTACGCTTATTAACTGACCGATAGATTCGCGATTTTGCAGGCTCATGCCATATTCAGTAGAAACTGCAAGCGGCTCAATAATGCTGGCTCCGGCATCTTCCAGTTGACGCTGCAAGTCGTTATAGCGATGCACAACGAAAAAGATACTCAGCAATAAACCAATAAGGACGGTCGGTGCCAGGATCAGAATCATCATGCGTGCGCGCAGGCTGTAGTTGGTCATGGAGTTCCGTTATGGGACAATTAAGGTCACACTGTTAAATTGAGAAAGTCTCGCCAATGGCGCAATTCTACTCTGCAAAACGACGCACGACGACGCGTCAGATCATAACTGTTTCAGTCAACGACCTCGACTCTTTTGGTCAGGGCGTGGCACGACATAACGGCAAAGCGTTATTTATTCCTGGATTATTGCCACAGGAAAACGCGGAAGTTACTGTTACTGAAGATAAAAAACAATACGCCCGCGCTAAAGTCGTGCGCCGGTTAAGCGATAGCCCGGAACGCGAAACGCCACGCTGTCCTCATTTTGGCGTATGCGGCGGCTGTCAGCAACAACACGCCAGCGTGGATTTACAGCAGCGAAGCAAAAGTGCGGCACTCGCCCGATTAATGAAACACGAAGTCTCTGAAGTGATCGCCGATGTTCCCTGGGGCTATCGCCGTCGCGCGCGTTTAAGTCTGAACTACTTACCGAAAACACAGCAACTTCAGATGGGGTTTCGCAAAGCGGGCTCCAGTGACATTGTCGACGTGAAACAATGCCCCATTTTAGTGCCCCAACTTGAAGCATTGCTGCCCAAAGTCAGGGCATGCCTGGGCAGCTTACAAGCTATACGCCATCTTGGTCATGTTGAACTGGTACAGGCAACCAGCGGCACGCTGATGATTTTGCGCCATACCGCACCGCTAAGTTCGGCTGATCGCGAAAAACTGGAACGCTTTTCGCATTCTGAAGGCCTGGATCTGTATCTCGCCCCCGATAGTGAGATACTCGAAACCGTCTCTGGTGAGATGCCCTGGTATGACTCAAACGGGTTGCGCTTAACTTTTAGCCCGCGCGATTTTATTCAGGTCAATGCGGGTGTGAACCAAAAAATGGTAGCGCGTGCGTTGGAATGGCTGGATGTACAACCTGAAGATCGCGTACTGGATTTGTTCTGCGGTATGGGCAACTTTACACTGCCATTGGCGACACAAGCTGCCAGTGTGGTGGGTGTAGAAGGCGTTCCGGCGCTGGTGGAAAAAGGCCAGCAGAATGCGCGTCTTAATGGCTTACAGAATGTGACGTTTTATCACGAAAATCTTGAAGAAGATGTCACAAAGCAGCCGTGGGCGAAAAACGGCTTCGATAAAGTGTTGTTGGACCCGGCGCGAGCAGGTGCCGCAGGTGTTATGCAGCAAATTATAAAACTGGAACCTATTCGTATAGTTTATGTATCCTGTAACCCTGCAACGCTGGCTCGGGATAGCGAAGCGTTATTAAAAGCAGGATATACCATTGCGCGACTGGCGATGCTGGATATGTTCCCACACACGGGACATCTGGAATCGATGGTACTTTTCTCGCGCGTTAAATAGTTACGATTTGCCGATTTCGGCAGGTCTGGTCCCTAAAGGAGAGGACGATGGTTGCGGTAAGAAGTGCACATATCAATAAGGCTGGTGAATTTGATCCGGAAAAATGGATCGCAAGTCTGGGTATTACCAGCCAGAAGTCGTGTGAGTGCTTAGCCGAAACCTGGGCGTATTGTCTGCAACAGACGCAGGGGCATCCGGATGCCAGTCTGTTATTGTGGCGTGGTGTTGAGATGGTGGAGATCCTCTCGACATTAAGTATGGACATTGACACGCTGCGGGCGGCGCTGCTGTTCCCTCTGGCCGATGCCAACGTAGTCAGCGAAGATGTGCTGCGTGAGAGCGTCGGTAAGTCGGTCGTTAACCTTATTCACGGCGTGCGTGATATGGCGGCGATCCGCCAGCTGAAAGCGACGCATACCGATTCTGTTTCCTCCGAACAGGTCGATAACGTTCGCCGGATGTTATTGGCGATGGTCGATGATTTTCGCTGCGTGGTCATCAAACTGGCAGAGCGTATTGCTCATCTGCGCGAAGTAAAAGACGCGCCGGAAGATGAACGCGTACTGGCGGCAAAAGAGTGCACCAATATCTACGCGCCGTTGGCGAACCGTCTTGGGATTGGGCAACTGAAATGGGAGCTGGAAGATTACTGCTTCCGTTATCTCCACCCGACCGAATACAAACGCATCGCAAAACTGCTGCATGAACGCCGTCTCGACCGCGAACACTATATCGAAGAGTTTGTCGGCCATCTGCGCGCTGAGATGAAAGCTGAAGGCGTTAAAGCTGAAGTGTATGGCCGTCCGAAACACATCTACAGTATCTGGCGCAAAATGCAGAAAAAGAACCTCGCCTTCGATGAGCTGTTTGATGTGCGTGCGGTACGTATTGTCGCCGAGCGTTTACAGGATTGTTATGCCGCACTGGGGATAGTGCACACTCACTATCGCCACCTGCCGGATGAGTTCGACGATTACGTCGCTAACCCGAAACCAAACGGTTATCAGTCTATTCATACCGTGGTTCTGGGGCCGGGTGGCAAAACCGTTGAGATCCAAATCCGCACCAAACAGATGCATGAAGATGCAGAGTTGGGTGTTGCTGCGCACTGGAAATATAAAGAGGGCGCGGCAGCTGGCGGCGCACGTTCGGGACATGAAGACCGAATTGCCTGGCTGCGTAAACTGATTGCGTGGCAGGAAGAGATGGCTGATTCCGGCGAAATGCTCGACGAAGTACGTAGCCAGGTCTTTGACGACCGGGTGTACGTCTTTACGCCGAAAGGTGATGTCGTTGATTTACCTGCGGGATCAACACCGCTGGACTTCGCTTACCACATCCACAGTGATGTCGGACACCGCTGCATCGGGGCAAAAATTGGCGGGCGCATTGTGCCGTTCACCTACCAGCTGCAGATGGGCGACCAGATTGAAATTATCACCCAGAAACAGCCGAACCCCAGCCGTGACTGGTTAAACCCAAACCTCGGTTACGTCACAACCAGCCGTGGGCGTTCGAAAATTCACGCCTGGTTCCGTAAACAGGACCGTGACAAAAACATTCTGGCTGGGCGGCAAATCCTTGACGACGAGCTGGAACATCTGGGGATCAGCCTGAAAGAAGCAGAAAAACATCTGCTGCCGCGTTACAACTTCAATGATGTCGACGAGTTGCTGGCGGCAATTGGTGGCGGGGATATCCGTCTCAATCAGATGGTGAACTTCCTGCAATCGCAATTTAATAAGCCGAGTGCCGAAGAGCAGGATGCCGCCGCGCTGAAGCAACTTCAGCAAAAAAGCTATACGCCGCAAAACCGCAGTAAAGATAACGGTCGTGTGGTGGTAGAAGGTGTCGGTAACCTGATGCACCACATCGCGCGCTGCTGCCAGCCGATTCCTGGAGATGAGATTGTCGGCTTCATTACCCAGGGGCGCGGTATTTCAGTACATCGCGCCGATTGTGAACAACTGGCGGAACTGCGCTCCCATGCGCCCGAACGCATTGTTGACGCGGTATGGGGCGAGAGCTACTCCGCCGGATATTCGCTGGTGGTCCGCGTGGTGGCTAATGATCGTAGTGGGTTGTTACGTGATATCACGACCATTCTCGCCAACGAGAAGGTGAACGTGCTTGGCGTTGCCAGCCGTAGCGACACCAAACAGCAACTGGCGACCATCGACATGACCATTGAGATTTACAACCTGCAAGTGCTGGGGCGCGTGCTGGGTAAACTCAACCAGGTGCCGGATGTTATCGACGCGCGTCGGTTGCACGGGAGTTAGTCTTACATAGCTGGATATGGCGTCAGCCGTATCCAGCGATATCTTTTACTCGAAGGTATTACACCTGACGGACCCGCAATTTTCAGGACATTCTAATGAATCAAATCGACCGTTTGCTCACCATCATGCAGCGCCTGCGCGACCCGGAAAACGGCTGCCCGTGGGATAAAGAGCAGACATTTGCCACCATTGCGCCTTACACCCTTGAAGAAACCTACGAGGTGCTGGACGCCATCGCCCGTGAAGATTTTGACGATCTGCGCGGTGAACTGGGCGATCTGCTGTTCCAGGTGGTGTTTTACGCACAAATGGCCCAGGAAGAAGGGCGCTTTGATTTTAATGATATTTGCGCTGCGATTAGCGATAAATTAGAACGCCGTCATCCACATGTTTTTGCTGACGGTTCTGCCGGAAACAGCCGCGAAGTTCTTGCTCGTTGGGAGCAAATCAAAACTGAAGAGCGCGCGCAAAAAGCGCAGCATTCGGCGCTGGACGATATCCCTAGTAGTTTACCCGCCTTAATGCGCGCACAAAAAATCCAGAAACGTTGCGCCAACGTTGGCTTCGACTGGACGACGCTTGGCCCGGTAGTCGATAAAGTCTACGAAGAGATCGATGAGGTGATGTACGAAGCGCGGCAGGTTGTTGTCGACCAGGCTAAACTGGAGGAGGAAATGGGTGACCTGCTGTTTGCCACAGTCAATCTGGCTCGTCATTTAGGGACAAAAGCGGAAATCGCATTGCAAAAAGCGAACGAAAAATTCGAGCGTCGTTTTCGCGAAGTGGAGCGTATTGTTGCCGCGCGTGGACTGGAAATGACAGGTGTTGACCTCGAAACAATGGAAGAAGTCTGGCAACAGGTAAAACGGCAGGAAATTGATCTCTAAGGGAATTACGTGGTCAAGCGCGATTTGTGTCATTTTTTAAATGACAAGCGCTTGATTTGCGTCAAAAACATTTACCCCAAAGGGGCTATTTTCTCACTCCTGATTTCAATAGTGCGCTGGCGAAGAGGAGGGATAATGAAAGTTTGTGGCACAGGTCATGTTCGGGTATACTGCTTTCCCGTCCTGGTTATTCCATCGTCTTTTCAACCTAACTTCTCAGGTTCAGCATGACAACGAACTATATTTTTGTGACCGGCGGGGTCGTATCCTCTCTGGGTAAAGGCATTGCCGCAGCCTCCCTCGCAGCCATTCTTGAAGCCCGTGGCCTCAATGTGACCATCATGAAACTGGATCCGTACATCAACGTCGATCCAGGTACTATGAGCCCAATCCAACACGGGGAAGTGTTCGTTACTGAAGACGGCGCTGAAACCGACCTGGACCTGGGGCACTACGAGCGTTTCATTCGTACCAAAATGAGCCGCCGCAACAACTTCACCACGGGTCGTATCTACTCTGACGTTCTGCGTAAAGAACGCCGCGGTGACTACCTCGGCGCAACCGTGCAGGTTATTCCGCACATCACTAACGCAATCAAAGAGCGCGTGCTGGAAGGCGGCGAAGGTCATGACGTAGTACTGGTCGAAATCGGCGGTACTGTAGGTGATATCGAATCCCTGCCGTTCCTCGAAGCGATTCGCCAGATGGCTGTTGAAATTGGCCGTGAGCACACTCTGTTTATGCACCTGACGCTGGTGCCGTACATGGCAGCGTCTGGTGAAGTCAAAACCAAACCGACTCAGCACTCTGTAAAAGAGCTGCTCTCCATCGGTATCCAGCCTGACATCCTGATTTGTCGTTCAGATCGCGCCGTTCCGGCGAACGAACGTGCGAAGATTGCATTGTTCTGTAATGTTCCGGAAAAAGCGGTTATTTCTCTGAAAGACGTCGATTCCATCTATAAAATTCCGGGCCTGTTGAAATCTCAGGGGCTGGACGATTATATTTGTAAACGATTCAGCTTAAACTGCCCGGAAGCAAATCTGTCCGAATGGGAACAGGTTATCTTCGAAGAAGCGAATCCGGTAAGTGAAGTCACCATCGGTATGGTCGGCAAGTACATTGAACTGCCGGATGCTTATAAATCAGTGATCGAAGCACTGAAACACGGTGGGCTGAAGAATCGTGTCAGCGTCAACATCAAACTGATCGATTCACAAGATGTTGAAACGCGCGGCGTTGAAATCCTTAAAGGTCTGGACGCAATCCTCGTACCTGGCGGTTTCGGCTATCGTGGCGTAGAAGGCATGATTACGACCGCGCGTTTTGCGCGTGAGAACAATATTCCTTATCTGGGTATTTGCCTGGGTATGCAGGTGGCGTTAATTGATTACGCTCGCCATGTTGCCAACATGGAGAACGCCAACTCTACGGAATTTGTGCCAGACTGTAAGTACCCGGTTGTGGCGCTGATTACCGAGTGGCGCGATGAAAACGGCAACGTTGAAGTTCGTAGCGAGAAGAGCGATCTCGGCGGTACCATGCGTCTCGGCGCACAGCAGTGCCAGTTGGTTGACGATAGCCTGGTTCGCCAGCTGTACAATGCGCCGACAATTGTTGAGCGTCATCGTCACCGTTACGAAGTCAACAACATGCTGTTGAAACAGATTGAAGATGCAGGTCTGCGCGTTGCGGGCCGTTCCGGGGATGATCAGTTGGTCGAGATCATCGAAGTTCCGAATCACCCGTGGTTCGTGGCTTGCCAGTTCCATCCGGAGTTTACTTCTACTCCACGTGATGGTCACCCGCTGTTTGCAGGCTTTGTGAAAGCCGCCAGCGAGTTCCAGAAGCGTCAGGCGAAGTAAGAAAAAAGTTAGAACGGCAACGCGTACCCTAGGTACGCGTTGTTTGTCTGGAGTTTCAGTTTAACTAGTGACTTGAGGAAAACCTAATGTCCAAAATCGTAAAAATCATCGGTCGTGAAATCATCGACTCCCGTGGTAACCCGACTGTTGAAGCCGAAGTACATCTGGAGGGTGGTTTCGTCGGTATGGCAGCTGCTCCGTCAGGTGCTTCTACTGGTTCCCGTGAAGCTCTGGAACTGCGCGATGGCGACAAATCCCGTTTCCTGGGTAAAGGCGTAACCAAAGCTGTTGCTGCGGTAAACGGCCCGATCGCTCAGGCGCTGATTGGCAAAGATGCTAAAGATCAGGCTGGCATTGACAAGATCATGATCGACCTGGACGGCACCGAAAACAAATCCAAATTCGGCGCGAACGCAATCCTGGCTGTATCTCTGGCTAACGCCAAAGCTGCTGCAGCTGCTAAAGGTATGCCGCTGTACGAGCACATCGCTGAACTGAACGGCACTCCGGGCAAATACTCCATGCCGGTTCCGATGATGAACATCATCAACGGTGGTGAGCACGCTGACAACAACGTTGATATCCAGGAATTCATGATTCAGCCGGTTGGCGCGAAAACTGTGAAAGAAGCCATCCGCATGGGTTCTGAAGTTTTCCATCACCTGGCAAAAGTTCTGAAAGCGAAAGGCATGAACACTGCTGTTGGTGACGAAGGTGGCTATGCGCCGAACCTGGGTTCCAACGCTGAAGCTCTGGCTGTTATCGCTGAAGCTGTTAAAGCTGCTGGTTATGAACTGGGCAAAGACATCACTCTGGCGATGGACTGCGCAGCTTCTGAATTCTACAAAGACGGTAAATACGTTCTGGCTGGCGAAGGCAACAAAGCGTTCACCTCTGAAGAATTCACTCACTTCCTGGAAGAACTGACCAAACAGTATCCGATCGTTTCCATCGAAGACGGTCTGGACGAATCTGACTGGGACGGTTTCGCATACCAGACCAAAGTTCTGGGCGACAAAATCCAGCTGGTTGGTGACGACCTGTTCGTAACCAACACCAAGATCCTGAAAGAAGGTATCGAAAAAGGTATCGCTAACTCCATCCTGATAAAATTCAACCAGATCGGTTCTCTGACCGAAACTCTGGCTGCAATCAAGATGGCGAAAGACGCTGGCTACACTGCAGTTATCTCTCACCGTTCAGGCGAAACTGAAGACGCTACCATCGCTGACCTGGCTGTTGGTACTGCTGCAGGCCAGATCAAAACTGGTTCTATGAGCCGTTCTGACCGTGTTGCTAAATACAACCAGCTGATTCGTATCGAAGAAGCTCTGGGCGAAAAAGCACCGTACAACGGTCGTAAAGAGATCAAAGGCCAGGCATAAGTCTGACTTTATCTGATTTAAAAATGCCAGCCTTCGGGCTGGCGTTTTTTATGGTTGAGTTACCAGCGACCGGACGCGCCGCCACCGCCAGAAGAACCGCCCCCGCCGCTAAA
>OEQX01000226.1_pt1 | contig 15612 bp, 9 predicted proteins | sample 1539851 | NCBI WGS metagenome assembly OEQX01 (sample SAMEA3891238, study PRJEB23780) | metagenome | biome: terrestrial biome; feature: animal house; material: water of meat washing | place: Italy | collected 2015-05-12
CTCGTTGTAACGCACCGTGGCCGCGCGCTGGGCATTGCCGACCAGATCATCGGGACGGATCTCGATTGCGCTGTAATCCTGCCACTGGTCGGGATAGCCGATCTTGACCCGTACCTTCTCCAGTTTCGCCAGCGCCTGCTGTTTGGTCGGGGCAGACATCCAGTCGAGCCCACCGATCTCCTGGCGATAGGCGGCGATCAGATTGCGCACCATGGTCGCCATCTGTGCCTTGGCTTCGGCCGGGAAGTAGCGCTCCACGTAGAGTTTGCCCACCGCCTGACCCAGATAGTCGTCCAGCACCTCCATGGCCTGCTTCCAGGGCTCCCGCTGCCGGGGGATGCCGCTCAGGGTCGTGCCGTAGAAAGCGAAGTGCAGGGCATTGCTCTGGCTGTCGAGATAGGGCGCATAAGTGCGTAGCAGATGGAACAGGCAGTAGGATTGCCACTGCGCGATGCTGGTCTCCTGCATCACGGCGGTCAGCTTCTCCAGATAGTCCGGCTCACTGACGATGATCTCCGTTTCCCCGGCGATACCGGCCTCTGTCAGGTAGCGTTGCCAATCCAGGGTGGGCAGCAACTGACTGAGGCGGGCGATGGGCAGTTTGTTGTAGGTGAGGTTGTCATCCCGCCGCTTGACTCTGTCCCACTGCAGGCTGGCGAGCCGGGTCTCCAGCGCCAGAATGCGATGGGCCTGTTCGCTCGCCCCCTCGACGCCGGCATGGTTGAGCAGGGCGGTAATGAACTGCTCGTAGCTGGCCCGCAGAGCCTTGCTGGCGGCATCTGCTTTCAGGTAGTAGTCCCGATCCGGCAGACCGAGGCCGGATTGCTGCAGGTAGATCCCGTAGCTGTCAGGCTGCTTCTTGTCGGCCATGAACCCGATACCAAAGGGAGCGCCGCCCCCCAGCTTGTTAACCCGGGCAAAGTAGGTGGCTAGCGAGGCGCCATCATGGATGGCCATGATCTCGTCGCGCAGCGGCTGAATGGGGGTCAGCCCTTTGGCATCCCGTCCGGCCTGATCCAGATAGCTGGCGTAGAGATCGGCGATCTGCTGGCGAGGGGTTCCGGCTTGTTGCGGGCGCTTGAGCAGCTCCTCCAGCAACACCTTGCGATCCTCCAGCGACTTGTCCGCCAGCAGATTGCCGATGGTCTGCCCCGGCAGGTCATCCGGTATTTGGGTCTGGGCCAGCCAGTTGCCGTTGACGTGGCGAAACAGATCGTCCGCCGCGCGCACGCTGTTATCCATGCTGGCCAGATCCACCCCGGAGTGGCCGCTGGCGGCACCGGCGCATGGGGCCAGGCCAAGCAGGGCCAGCGCAATGAGGCTGGCGATCATGCTGCGTTGCTGTTTCATCGTGTGTGTCCTGTATGGGGAGTCGGTGGTGAATTGGCTGTAACCGCTGGCCAATCAGCTGCGAACGACCGAGAGGAAGCGACCGTCGTGATTGAAGGTGCAGGTAAAGTCGACCGCATCATCGTCGGTCTCGTACTGGCCATAGACCTTGTATCTGTGGCCACTCTCTTCTGCCGACTCGGTGGTGATATCGCGCGGGGAGACATGGAATTTGCTGGCTGCTTCCCCCGAGCAGTAACGGGGCATCTTGCTGGTGGCCATATGCTGGTCATCGCTATCGTCATGCTGGCCATCATGCTCGTGTTTGTTATCGCTGTGCTTTTTCCCGGCGTAATAGCCAGCGGCGCCGATGGCACCCAGCGCAGCTGCACCTATCAGGACTTTCTTGGTATCCATATTCTGGCAGCCGCTCAATGCCAGACAGGCGGCCAACCCCATTACCATCAAGGAGTGTTTCATCTCTCGGATCCTTTCAATTATCAAATGAGCAAGTCGGTGTCAGCCGGGCGGTGGTCACAGGGCCCGGCGCTGGAATGGCGCCACTTTGCAATGGTCAGGATGAAGAGGACACTCAAATAAAATTAAAAAAAGTTATAAAAATCCGGGAGCCGGAGCGAGCGCGGTATGGGGGGCGCGGTGAGGGGAGAAGGGCGCAGGTTTCATCCATGCGGTAAGTAGTGGTGTGGGGCAAGTGTTTGTTTTTAGACTTTTATTTCTCTTTATATTTTATCAAGGGTGATGGCTGCCTGTTGTGCGGCGGCCAGCCATGCTGGCAATGGATAACAGTCTCTATCTTCATCAACTGGGCATAAAAAAGCCGCTCACCTGGGTGAGCGGCTGTTGCCATCAGATCAGTGCAGTTCGCTATCAGGCTGGCTGCTTGCCATCTTCCGCGGGCGGCGGCAGGGCGGCGGAGTTGGACTCCACCTTCTGCTCTTCGCCCTGCATGTTCTTGATGTAGACATCCATCTGGTTGAAGGCGATCTCGATGCCGTTCTCGCGGAACAGCTGGTCGATCTTGCGGTTCAACTCGTCCACCGCCGGGTTGCGATCACCCAGTTCGCTCACGAAGAAGCGCAGCTCGTGATCCAGCGTGCTGGCGCCAAAGGTGAGGAAGTAGACGATGGGGGCCGGGTCTTTCAGCACGCGGCTGTTTTCATCGGCCGCCTGTTTGAGCAGGGTGCGGGTCAGCTCCAGATCCGAGCCGTACGCCACGCCCACCCGCACGATCACCCGGGTGACGGTGTCACTCAGCGACCAGTTGATGAGCCGTTCTGTCATCAGCTGCTGGTTGGGGATGATCACCTCTTTGCGGTCGAAGTCGGTCAGGGTGGTGGCGCGGATACGGATTTTGGAGACGGTACCGGAGAAGGATCCGATGGTGACGGTGTCACCGATCCGCACCGGACGCTCGAACAGGATGATGATGCCGGAGACGAAGTTGGAGAGGATCTCCTTCATGCCGAAACCGATACCGACTGACAGACCACCCGCTACCCACTGCAGCTTGTCCCACTGCACGCCCATCATGGAGAGAGCGGTGAGGGAGCCAAAGCCGATCAGCACGTAGTTGAGCATGGTGGTGATGGCGTAGGCGGTCCCCTGAGCCAGGTTGAGCTTGGAGAGCACCAGCACCTCCAGCAAGCCCGGCAGGTTGCGCGCCAGTGACCAGGCACCGCCGAGCAGCAGGAAGCCGATCAGCACGTCACTCAGGCTGATGGGGAACAGCACGGCGTTGGCGCCGGTGCCTTCACTGCGGTGCCACAGCACCATGCTGTCGAGGTAGGAGAAGACCGCGACCAGATCGGACCAGAGCCAGTAGAAGGCGACGCCGAAGATCAGCATCAGCACGGTACGGGTCAGACGCAGGGACTGCTGGCTGACATCCTCCAGATCCATGGGCTGCTCTTCGATGGACTCGCCACCTTCCGCATCTTCCGAAGATTTGTGCTCACGCTTGGCCACCGCACGGCGGTAGGCCAGACGACGGGCCGCCAGCTCCAGACCACGCAGGGCGGTGCGGTAGACCAGGCTCCAGATGATGATGAGGTAGAAGGATTCGATCAGGCGACCGGTCAGCTTCAGCGCGGTGTAGTAGTAACCGAGCACCGCCAGCACGATCAGCGCCACCGGTGCCAGCGCCAGGGCGATGGCGATCAGCGACTTCTGCATGCTCGCCTCGCCCTTGATGCGGGCGCGGGAGATGGGGAACACCAGATAGGCGGCCAGCCCCAGCAGGGTCAGGGTCATGGCCTGACCGATCACGTCGTTGCCCAGGGTGGAGGGTTCAACCACCGCCTTGGTCGCGAGCATGATGAGCGGCAGCAGTGGCAACCAGATGTAGCGCATGCTGTTGCGCTTGGCCTGCAGCTCCGCTTTCGGGATCCGGAAGTGGGTTTCGGCGATGCCGCCCGGGCGCATCACCGCCAGATAGACGCTGAACACCAGATAACCGAGGGCGAGGTTCAGGGTGATCTGGAACATCAGCTTGGGACTGAGCAGACCGCAGTAGGTGAGCAGCAGACCGCCAGCCAGAATGAACATGCTGCCCGGCAGGCGTTGCAGCACGGTATAGAGCAGGGCGCGCGGGGTGTGCCACTGGCTGTCCTGACGGAAACGGCCAAGGTCCTTGGTGATCTTCTTCTCGCGCTCAACCAGCGCCGGACGTTTCCAGACCAGCAGGCCGCCGATCAGCAGCAGCGGGAAGGCGAGCAGGGAGATCCCCAGCAGCTCTTCGCGCCAGCGTTTCCAGTCCGGTTTCAATACCCAGTCGGAGGCCTGTTTGTAGGCCTGGGCGGGCCAGCTGATAAACCACTTGCTGTCGATGGGCTTGTTGCTGCTTACCCAGAAGATGTGTTGCTGCAGGGTAAATTCGATAGAGGCATAGACCCGCGCCAGCTGCTGCTGGGTCAGCTGCAGGCTGATGGCGTTGGTGAGCTGGCTGTCGAGTTGGCGGTTGAGCTGATCGAGCAGATTGATGCGGGTGTCGAGCAGCTTGGCAAGGCTCTCCTTGTCCTCTTCGCTCACCGGATCCTTGCTGCCGGCGATCAGATTGTCCAGATAGAGGTTCTTCTGGAACAGCTGGTCACGCTGCTGGCTCAGTTCGAACTGGGCCAGGTGGAGGTCGGCGATCTGCTCTTCCAGATTCTTGACGGCGATGGTGGGCGCCGCTTCCAGCTGCTGGTAGAGCTGATAGAGGATGCGCGACAGCAGCAGGTTGCCCTTGAGCATCTGCACCTGTTCGTTCAGGTTGCGCTCGGTCTGGGTACCGCGCTCCAGCCAGCTCTTGGCTTGCAGGTTTTTCTGGACCAGCGAGTTGAGGCTGGTGGTGGCACCGATCAGCTGCTGGCTGAGCTGGTGGTTGAGCTCCTGCTCTTTTTGCACCAGCGGGCTGTCTTCGGTCGCCACCAGTTCACCGGTCTGCTCGGCGGTTTTTTCGGTGTCGCCGAGGCGCTTGGCGCTGCTCTGATCCTGCAACAGCTGCAGTTTCTGCTCTTCGCTGGCGAGACGGGCACTCTGGTAGTCGCGCTGCTTGATCGCCAGATCCTGCATGCTGGTGCGGTTATCCAGATCCTTTTGCAACTGGGCCAGTTGCAGATCGATCAGCGCCAGCTCGGCATTGAGCTTCATCTTTTCGGCGCTGGAGACGCTTTCACCGGCGTTGAGACGGCTGCGGATCTCCTGACTGCGCTGATAGGCATGGCTCATTCTGGCCTGCGCCCGCTCCGGCAGGGTCTGCAAGCTGGTGAGCTGGCTGCCGATGGCGCCGAGGGCCTCCTGGGCCGCCTGCATGTTGGCCAGCACTTCCGGCTGACGGCTGTCGAGCTCCGCCAGACTCATGCTGGCGTATTCGCTCTTGATCTGCTCGGCACTCTTGCCCTTGGTCAGGGCATCGAGCTTGGCGCTGATCTCTCTGAGTTCGGTGGGCAGGTTGCGGATCCGCTGGGCCTGGGTCTTGGCCTTCGCCTCTTCCTTGTCGATGCTGTCGAGCAGGGCGAGGGTTTCGGTCAGCAACTTCTGATCCGCTTGCTGACTGACGGTCAGGGTCTCTGATTTACCCAGACCATCCAGCGCTCGCTGAACTGCGTTGCGAGAGGGGACATCTTGCGCCATGGCTTGCGGGACGCAGAGGCTGGCGAGGAGACAGAGCAGCGGCAACAGGGTGGCCGAGACTCTTTTAAAACGTATTGAGGGCATATAACTTCCGGGTTATTACGCGATATTCGGGAGATTTCCCGCATAGATTAAATTCGCGTGGATTCTAACACCGGGCTTGTCAGGTAAGCAGGGGGGAGGGACAAAAAAAACGGCGCCCGCAGGCGCCGTTTTCAACTCGTTCAGCTCTGATTAAAGAACGTGAACAGAAGCGGTGTTGGTGGTGCCGCTCGGTACCAGAGCACCGGAGACCATCACAACCACGTCACCTTTCAGACCCATGCCGATTTCCAGCGCGGCTTCTTTACCGATGCGATAGAAATCGTCGGTAGAGGCGATGCTGTCAACCACGTGAGCAACCACACCCTTGGTCAGAACCAGCTGGGCAGCAGTTTTCTTGTTGGTGGTGATAGCCAGGATCCAGGCTTTCGGGAAGTACTTGCGAATGGCCTTGGCAGACTTGCCGCCTTCGGTAGCGACCACGATCAGCGGGGCGTCCAGCTTCTCGGAGGTCTCTACGGCGCCTTTACATACGGCTTCGGTGATGCGCAGCTTGTTGCTGTCGTTGGCAGCAGACAGGTTGGACGGCATCACGGCATCGGTACGCTCGCAGATGGTGGCCATGATGGTCACGGCTTCCAGCGGGTACTTACCCTTGGCGGATTCACCGGACAGCATCACTGCGTCGGTACCGTCCAGGATGGCGTTGGCCACGTCGCCAGCTTCGGCGCGGGTCGGACGCGGGTTCTTGATCATGGAGTCCAGCATCTGGGTGGCAGTGATAACCACTTTGCGGGCTTTGTTGCACTTGGCGATGATCATCTTCTGGGCGAAGATAACTTCTTCAACCGGGATCTCTACACCCATGTCGCCACGAGCAACCATGATGCCGTCGGAAACAGCCAGGATCTCGTCGAAGTTGTCCAGACCTTCCTGGTTTTCGATCTTGGAGATGATCTGGATGTTCTCGCCACCGTGGGCTTTCAGGTGCTCACGGATTTCCAGAACGTCTTCTTTCTTACGGATGAAAGAAGCAGCAACGAAATCAACGCCTTGCTCGCAACCGAAGATCAGGTCGCGCTTGTCTTTCTCGGCCAGGGCCGGCAGCTTGATGGAGACGCCCGGCAGGTTAACGCCTTTGTTCTCGCCCAGGTCACCGTTGTTCAGCACTTTACAGATAACTTCGCGCTCGGTGATTTCGATAACGTCCAGACCGATCAGGCCGTCATCAACCAGGATGCGGTTGCCGACGCGCAGATCGTTGGCGAAACCTGCATAGGTCACAGCCACTTTGTCTTTGTTGCCAACCACGGTCTGGTCGGTGGTGAAGGTGAAAGTCTGGCCAGCGACCAGCGCGACGTCGTTGCCGCCTTCCAGCTTCATGGTACGGATTTCCGGACCCTTGGTGTCCAGCAGGATAGCTGCGTGCTTGCCGGTCTCGGCCATCACAGCGCGCAGGTTGCTGATGCGGCTGCCGTGCTCGGCGTAGTCACCGTGGGAGAAGTTCAGGCGCATGACGTTCATGCCGGCGTCCAGCATTTTGGCCAGCATTTCTTTGGATTCGGTCTTCGGACCGATGGTGCAGACAATTTTGGTCTTTTTCATGTCAATCTTCATGGTTAAGGAATTTCCGCCGAGCAATATACACCAGTTTTTGGAATCTTTTTATGATCCAGAAACAACGTTTTGACCAGATAACGTTTTCTTTTCAGGGATAACGTTTTCCTGTGAGTCACATTTTAGAGCATACGGCCACAGGTTCGGGCTGAAGGGATACAAATGTTGCCATCTGTGGTTGTTTGGCCGGGTTGAGGTTCAGATGTTGTAAAATGACCACCCGCCCGCTGTCACCGTCTTGTCACCGGCTTGCGCAAAAATGTTAGTTCATTGGCGCACGGGTGAAGGAGGTCGGGATGAAAAACAGCCATGAAACCGGATGGGCTCTGCTCTTGCTGGGCGCCGCCCTGCTGCTGGTTCAGACGCTGCCAGCCCGCTACTGGCCTGACAATGCCGGTCTGCTGGCGATCTTCTCCCATCCAGTGAAAGGGGAGGCGGCCGCCGAGGGATTGGCGTGGCGAGAGTGGCAGGATCACAGTGCAGCGACCCGGATGGCGCTTCGTGCAGCCCGACCGCTGCCGGATGCGCCGCAGCCTTGATATCTATTGCTGCTTACCGATCGTGAAGGCGTGAAATTATCAACCATTGGTTGATAGTTCTTATCTATCTTGCTGGATTGTTCACCTTTAATGGCGGGGGGATAATCGATTCCAACAGCGATATCCCCTCCGGTATCGCCCCCTGATACTTTGTTGGAGTCCGCTTTATGTCCCTCGCCCCCGTCTGGTTTATCTCTCACGGCGCACCGGATCTGGTGCTGCGTGAGCAACCCGCCACCCGCTTTCTGCGAACCCTGCGTCTGGGTGAGCTCAAGGGGCTGGTGGTCATCTCCGCCCACTGGTTCAGCCGCGAGCTGCAGATCAACGTCGAGCCCAAACCGGCCTTGATGTACGACTTTTACGGCTTTCCCGAGCCCCTCTACCGGATGCGCTGGCCTGCCAGCAGCCCCGAGTGGCTGCAACAAGGGGTGAGCGACCAGCTGGCGCTGGCCGGACTGACCGCCACCCCGGTGCGGCGCGAGCTGGATCACGGGGTCTGGTCGCCGCTCTCCCTGATCGACCCAAACAGCGAGATCCCGCTGGTGCAGATCTCCATTCCCGCGAGCTTCACCCCGGCCCAATTGTGGCAACTGGGCGAGGTATTGGGGGCGCTGCGCAGTCAGGGGATTGGCATCCTCGCCTCCGGCGCCATCACCCACAACCTGCGGGCGCTGGCACCGGAAGGCTCGCCAGTGCCGGAGTGGGCCAGCCAGTTTGTCGACTGGCTGGAGCAGAAGATGGCCGACGAGGATCGGCTGGCGCTGCTCGACTATCGCCAGCAGGCTCCCGGAGCGGTGGAGTCCCATCCCCACGACGACCACCTGCGCCCGCTCTTTGTGGCGTTGGGGGCTGCTGATGGTGTGGCGCCCACCCGGCTGCACGAGAGCTGGGATGGCGGCAGCCTCTATATGGGCGCCTACCGCTTCGGCTGATAGCCTCTCAACAAGACCCCGCCAATTGGCGGGGTCTTGTTATTTACGGCGTAGTGATTTAGCCGATGGTACTGGTGATTGAGCCGAAGGCTCTCAGGGGACCAGCACCCGGCTTTCGCCGCCGCCGAGGGCTTCGACCCGTATCTGCACGCCAATCCGCTCTACTAGCGTCTGGACGTGGGAGATGACCCCGATCTGGCGACCGGCGGCTTGGAGGGAGTCGAGGCTGGCGAGCGCCAGATCCAGACTGTCCGGATCGAGCGTGCCGAACCCCTCGTCGATAAACAGCGACTCGACCTGGGTCTGCCGTGACGAGAGGCTGGAGAGGGCCAGCGCCAGCGCCAGCGACACCAGAAAACTCTCGCCACCGGAGAGGGAGTCCACCGAGCGCACCTCATCCCCCATGTCGAGATCCACCACTTGCAGCGCCAGATCGGTGCCGGGTACCCGCTCCAGCCGGTAGCGCGGCGACAGCTCGGCGAGCTGGGCGTTGGCCTCCAGCAGCAGACGCTCGAGGGTGAGGCTCTGGGCGAAGGTGCGGAACTTGGCGCCGTTGGCCTGCCCGATCAGATCGCACAGCTGCTGCCAGTGGTCGGCCACCGCCTGCTGGGCGGCCAGCTCCTGTTGCAGGCTGCCCGCCTTGAGGGCGGCGGCTTCGGCCTGTGCCAGCTTGCTCTTGCACTCGAACAGCTGCTCTTCAAGGGCGCGACAACGGGCATCGAGTGCCGCCAGTTGATCGCTCAGCTCTGCATCCGGCAGGGCGGCCAGCTCGGGGTGGTGCTCGCGATAGCGATCCCGCTTGCTCTCCTCCAGTGCCAGCGCCCGTTGCCGCTCGGCAAGGCGGGTGCGCGCCTCGCCAACCGCATCCTCCAGCCCTTGCAGGGCAGTGCGGCGAGCCTTGAGTTCATCGGGGGTGATGGCGAGCAGACGGCGCAGGTCGTATTCGGCGATGCCGAGGGTACTGGCGTGGGCAGCCCAGCGCCCCAGCACCTCCCGCTTGCGGCGACTGCTGGTCTGCTTTTCCTGCTCCACATGGGTGAGGCGGGTCTTGAGCTCGGTCTGCCGCTCCCGCAGAGCACGGGCGCCGCTTTGCATCAGCTCCAGTTCGCTGGCGAGTTGTTGCAGACGCTGTTGCCAGCGGCTCTCGACCAGCGGGATCTCCTCGCCATTCAGACAGGCGGCGCGGCTGGTGAGCAGCCCCTGCCGCTGCTGTTCGTGCTCCTTGTAGTCCCGCTCGAGTTTGTGCAGCAGCTCGCGCTGGGTCTGCAGGCGTGCCTCCTGCGCGCTCAGGGCGGGGGTGAGGCTGGCGATCTCGCTGGCCAGCCGCTCCCACTCGCTCTGGCCGTGCAGCCAGGCTTCGCAGGCCCGCTGCCACTCGTGCCACTGCTGGCTGCCGAGCCACTGGCGCCACGGTTGGCCGCCCATCTGCTCGTCGAGGCGGTGGGCACCCTGTTCGAGGCGCTGGCGCAGGGTCGCCTCCTGCTCGCCCATCCCCTTCACTTCCCCTTCCAGCGCGATGCGCTGGCGATCGGCCTCCTGCCACTGCTGGTCAAACTGCTGGTGCTGGGCAGCCAGTTGGCTCAGTTGTTGACGCACCCCTTGCAGCTGTTGTTGGCCAAGCTGGGCCTGACGCAGCTGCTGCTGGCTCTGGGCCAACCCCTGCTCCAGCGCCTGGCCACGGCCAAGCAGGGTGCTCATCAGCTCGTTCCACTCAATGGGGCTCTGGCGCAGCGGCAGCGGATGGCCGAGCAGGGTATCGCCCCCCAGCTGTTGCCAGCGCTGGGTCAGCTGCTCGGCGCGGGTTTCCAGCTCCGGCAGATGTTGCTGACGCACCGCCAGCTGGCGGGCCAGCTCCTGACGCTCGCTCTCGCATTGAATGTATTGATGGTTGAGCCGCTCCCATTCGAGCTCCAGACCGCGGGCCCGCTCCGCCAGCTGACCCAGGATCCCCGCCACCTGTGGCTGGCTCTGGCTGTAGGGGTGCTCCCCGGAACCGCACAGCGGGCAAGGTTCGCCATCGCTCAGGATATGGCGATACTGCTCGAAGCTGGCGATGGCGCGGGACTGCTCCAGCGCGTGGCGCGCCTCATCCCGCTGCAGGGCGAGCCGCTCGCGGGCGGGGGCCAGCTCTTCGCCAAGGGTGGCGAGCTTGCCCAGCGCCTGCTCCAGCTGGGCAATCTCCTGCTGCAAGCGGCCATGCTGCTCGCCGTGGTTGCGGCCATAATCGGCCAGCTCCAGCAGCTGGCGCAGCTGACCCAGCTGTTCGGTTTGCTGCTGCCACTGCTCCTGCGCCTTGGCGAGGCGGCTCTCCCACTGCTGCTCCTGCAGCTCGTTCTGTTGCTGTTGCAGCCGGTCTTGTTCATGTTGCCAGTAGTCGCGCTCCTGCTGACCTTGCTCCAGCTGGCGCTGCAACTGTTGCAGGGCGCGCAGCTTGTGATCCCGCAGGGTGAGCAGCTGTTGCAGCTTGTCGGCATCCTCGGCCCAATCCTGCATGGCGGTGAGCAGGGGCTGCCACTGGCGGGCAACCGGTGCCAGCTCCTTGTGCTCTTCGAGCCAAAGGCCCCACTGCTGGTGCTGCTGCTTGAGCAGTTCCACCTGTCGGCTCTGCTCGCGCCAGCCCTGCTCCAGCGTGAGTTGCACTTCTCGCTCCTGTGCCCCCTCCTGCTGGATCTTCTGCAACTGCTGCACTTTTTCCCGGATGCGGGTATCGAGCTCCTGCGCCCGCTTGAGTTCGGGTTGCAGGGCGCCCCATTCCCGCTCGGCGGCGATCTTCTCCGCCAGCAACTGCTGTTCGGTCAGCGCGCTCTGCTGGGTCTGCTCCTCGAGCTTGGCCAGCTCTGGCCCAAGCTCTGCGATCACCTTCTCCTGCTGCTGCACTTCCAGAGTGAGGCGGGCCAGCTCGTCGTGATCGGCGCGGGCCACCTGGGCCTGTTCGGCACGGGCAAACTCCTCGCGCTCGGGGGCCGCGGCGCCGTGGGCCTGCAGGGCGGCATCGAGCGCCGCCTGTCCCTCGGCGCAGCCCTGCAGCTGGGCGGCAATGCGGCTGTTGAGGTCGCGCAAGTCCTGCATCAGCTGCTGCTGTTGCTGCTCGTGCTTGAGGGTGGTGGAGAGGCTTATCTGCTGGCTCACCCACTGTTCGCGGGTCGCTTCGTCCATCAGCGCCACGTCGCCGAGGCGCTGGGCGATGGTGGCCAGCTTCTGCTGCTCTTCCCGCGCCCGTTCATAGGTCTGGATGGAGATGGCGGAGTAGAGCTCGGTGCCGGTCATCCGTTCGAGCAGGGCGGAGCGCTCGTTGGCGTCCGATTTGAGGAAGGCGGCAAATTCCCCCTGCGGCAGGATCACCGCGCGGCGGAACTGCTCCCAGGAGAGACCCACCAGCTCGTCGATGCGATCCTGCAGCTCCCGCTTGCTGCCGGAGAAAACTTGCCCGGACTCCACATCGGTCAGGGTGCGCTCCTGCGCCTGAAAGCGCCCCTCCGAGCGGTTTCGCGCCCGGCGCACCGCCCAGCGGGCCAGCCAGATGCGGCCATCGCAGCCACGAAACTGCACCTCGGCAAAACCGCTGGCGTGGCCGCGGCTGAGGATGCCGCGCACGTCGTTGGCCTTGAGCTTCTCTTCGTCATCCATGCGGCCCACTTCGGCCACGTTCTTGCGATTGGCGATAAAGCGCGGCATCTCGTCGTAGAGGGCCAGACAAATGGCGTCGAGCAGGGTGCTCTTGCCCGCGCCGGTATTGCCGGTGATGGCAAACAGACCGGCGGCGCCGAGCGCCCCCCTGGTAAAGTCGATGGTGAAGGGGCCGGTCAGACTGGCCAGATTCTCACCTGACAGAGACAAGATTTTCATTGGTTTGACTCCTTCACCTGCTCCAGGATCTCTTCAAACGAGGCAACCAGCCCAGCCTCGGGCTCCCCTTCAAACTGGCGCTGATAGCAGAGGCGAAACACCTCGGTGGGGGAGAGCTCATCGAGCCTGCGCCGCTCGCGACCATCGGCCAGCCCTTCGCCCGAGCCCTGATACTGGGTGCTGATGCGGGCCAGACGCACCGGTTTGTCTGCGATGGCGGCGAGAATCCGCTCGCGGATGCGGGCCTCGGGCTTGGGCAGCAGCAGCCGCACTTCGAGGAAGGGTTGTGCCTCTTGTGGACAAGCAGGCAGCTCGAGCGATGCGATGGCGTTCAGCGCGTCGTCGAGGGTGCTCTGGGGCAGGCGGATCATCTCCACCGCGCGGGGCACCGGGATCCGCTCCAGCCCGGCCAGTTTGCCCTCCGCAAAGGTCACTTCCAGCACCTGATGGTTGTAGTTCGCTTCGGCAAGCGAGAGCGGTAGTGGCGAGCCGCTGTAGTGCACCCCCTCGGCCGGGCTCTGGGCCAGATGGAGGTGACCGAGCGCCGTGTAGTCTGCACCGGCAAAGAGTTCGGCGGGCAGGGCGTGCTGGTTGCCGCCGAGCACCCGCCGCTCCGACAGCTCCGAGAGCTGGCCCGCCGCCAGATAGGCGTGGCCCATGGCAATCAGTGGCAGCGCCTCCCCGCAGCGAGCGCGCCCTTCGGCCAGCACCTCGGCGTAGACCTGTCGAACCCCTTCGATCAGCCTGTCTTGTCCTTCTTCCAACGACTCTACCCGCAGATCGCTGCTGCGCAGGAACGGCACGGCGGCGCACCAGGCGGCGATCTTGCCCTCCCGGTCTTGCAGCGGTACCAGCAGGCGGTCGGTTTCGAGCTTGCCCTCACTGTCGCGGCTGATGCTGCCCACCAGATGCAGATCAAAGGCGCGCAGCAGCTCGTGGGGGGCATCGAGCTTGGAGGGGGAGTCGTGGTTGCCGCCGATCAGCACCATGTTGAGGTGGGGCATCTCGGCGCGCAGTCTGGCCAGAAAGCGGTAGAGCTGTTGCCAGGCGCTGGCGGGGGGATTGGCGGTATCAAACAGATCGCCCGCCACCAGCAGGGCGTCGATCTCGCGCGCCTTGAGGGTGTCGCTCAGCCAGTCGAGAAAGGCATCGTGTTCAAAACGGCGGTCATGACCATGGAGTTGATGGCCAAGGTGCCAGTCGGCGGTATGGAGGATTTTCATTGGAAAGCAGCCCGGTTGCAGGGACGGTGCCTGTGGCACCCGATGAAGACAAGATGAGGATGCCCCGTGCTTTTTTCAAGTAAAACAGGGGGCTGGCATCGATTCAGGCAGGTTCGCAGCACATCCGGTATTGGGGGTGGCCGGTAAGGGGATCGGACTCCTCGGCCTCGATGACGAAGCCGTGGCGGCGATAGAAACGCACCGCCTGATCATTCTCGACAAAGACCCGGGCGTGGAGCGACGCCCCCTGACGCTTCGCCTCCTGCAGCAGGGCGTGGCCGACGCCGCGGCCCTGACGGTCGGGGCGCACGAACAGGGCGGCGAGATAGTTGTCCACCAGTGCCATGAAACCGAGCAGATCGCCGCGCTCCTCGAACACCCAGATGGCGGCGCGATCGAGATAGCGGGTACGCAGATCCTCCTGGGCCTGCCACCAGCAGGAGGCATCGACGAAATCGTGGGCCTGCAGGGAGGCCAGCAACCAGATTTCGACGATCTCTTCCATGTCTTCCGGGCGACTGGGCCGCAACATACCTTCATCCTTATTAACAATTTACTTTCGCAGTCTAGGAGAACTTGATGAACAAACTGGTGACATAAATGAGACCCTGTGAGGTCGATCGCCCTTTATTTAGCGAGAATGATTGGCTGATCACAAAGCGCCTCTCTAGTACAATGCCCGCCGGACAATCTAGAGACCGAGGACGCCATGTGGTTTAAAAACCTGCAGATTTATCGCTTTACCCGCCCCTTTGACCTGACCGTGGATCAGCTGGAAACCCAGCTGGAAGCCTGTGCCTTCACCCCTTGCGGCAGTCAGGACATCTCCCGTTTCGGGTGGGTCAAGCCCCTTGGCAAATTCGGCTCAACCCTGACCCACTCTGCCTCCGGCCACATCCTCATCTGCGCCCGCAAAGAGGAGAAGATGCTGCCCGGTACCGTGGTCAAGGAGATGCTGGCCGAGAAGGTAGAGGCGATCGAGTTCGAACAGGGACGCGCCCTCAAGAAGAAAGAGAAGGAAGCGCTGAAAGAGGAGATCCTCCACACCCTGCTGCCCCGTGCCTTCAGTCGTACCAGCCAGACCTTCGCCTGGATCAATCCGGCCGACAATTTGATGGTGGTGGACGCAGGTTCTGCCAAGAAGGCGGACGATCTGCTGGCGCTGTTGCGCAAATCCATCGGCTCCCTGCCGGTGGTGCCGGTGGCCCTCAAGAACCCGCCCGAGATCACCATGACCGAGTGGCTGAACGAGGGCAACCTGCCCGCCTCCTTCACGCTGGAAGATGAAGCCGAGCTGCGCAGTGCCATGGAGCACGGCGGCATCATCCGCTGCAAGCAGCAGGATCTGATGACGGATGAAATCAAGAACCACCTGGCCAACGACAAGCTGGTGACCAAGCTGGCCCTCAACTGGGGCGAGACCGTCAGCTTCGTGCTGGGGGATGATCTCTCCATCAAGCGCCTGAAATTCAGCGAAGAGCTGCGCGAGCAGAACGACGACGTCACCAGCGAAGATCCGGCCGCCCGTCTGGATGCCGACTTCGCGCTGGTCACCGCCGAGCTGTCCCAGTTTATCCCGGCGCTGTTTGCCGCCCTGGGTGGCGAAGAGCAGTCCATCTAACCGGACTTGCGCCTGTTTGGCCTCTGCCATCCCATCGTAAAAACCGCCTTCGGGCGGTTTTTTTATATCTATTGCGGATAGCCATTATTGATAGATGAGTAAGATATTGATCTTGTTCAATAACTTGAGCTGTCAGCGCCAATCGTGACATAGTCCCTCTTCATGGTCATAAAACAGACAAGGAGAGTGTCATGTTGCGCAAACCTCTGGGGCTGGCTGTCGCCCTTGCCCTGCTGGCCGGTTGTGCCAGTGACAACGGCTTTCACTACACCCCGCCAGCCCAGACCCTGATTGCGCCGGAGGCGGCCAGTGGCTGGACCGACAAGCAG
>OEQX01000231.1_pt1 | contig 15233 bp, 11 predicted proteins | sample 1539851 | NCBI WGS metagenome assembly OEQX01 (sample SAMEA3891238, study PRJEB23780) | metagenome | biome: terrestrial biome; feature: animal house; material: water of meat washing | place: Italy | collected 2015-05-12
TATGGATATGTTATTATAGATAATTATATACTCTTGGGCTGGATCGTTTAGCTCCAGTCCAATGGGGGGAAGTATTCCCCCATTGGAATGATTGTAACTCCTTACTTATAAACTCTCCATGAAAGGCAAGTGATTTTAATTAAATGAATGTATTTAATCTTAAAAAAGAAATGAAAAATATTATTTATTCTGATTCTTCTTTAAGTAAAAATTCTATTAGAGATAGAAACTCAGCTATTAATAAAATTTTTGAAAATTTTAATAACCTTGATGATGTTTCTGTTATTACTAAAGATAAAATTTTAGATAACTTAAATTCAATTAAATTTAAAACTAAATTGTCTGCTGGTGTTAATGCTATTAGATTTTTAAAAGAGCATAATCTTGATGTTGATTTTCCTTCTGAAGATGAACTAAAAGAGATTATTAAAAATAAAAAGAAGAATAATCGTAAGCCTACTTCAGAAAAAAATTTAATTGATATTGAAAGAAAAGTTAATAGAGTTAGAAAGAAAAATTATAGACTAGCTTATAAGTTAATGTTAGAGTCGGGACTTCGTGTTCACGAAGTTGCAGCTCTAAAGAAAGATGATTTTTCTTTTGATAAAAACTTAATAACTATTAATCTTAGAGAAGCAAAAGGGAATAAGCTTTGTTCTATTGAACTTGAAAATAAATATTTATCTAAAAACATTAGTGAGTTTATTGAAACTAAAAGTGAAGATGAAAGAGTATTTCCACACATGAGATACTTACAAGAACAAGCTACTAAAATGGGAATACAATGTCATGATCTGCGAAGGGGGTTTGCTAAAAGAACTTATAAAGAAGAATTAAAAAATGATGTTTCTAAAAGCGAAGCTTTAGATAAAACTAGAATAAAGTTACGTCATACTAGAAGTGACACTACTAAAATTTATTTGAATAGTAAGATTAAAGTTTAAATAAGAGTGCTTTTTATAAGTGCTCTTATTTTTATTATCTTTTTTAGAAAGGAGTGATTTTTTTGAGTAGTGATTGGGAGAAAAAAGTTAATCAAGAAATAGAGAATGTATTTAATGCAATTATACATGAGCTTGAAAATGTTCTAAGAATTTTATTTTTTAGAGTTGGATTAGGTTTTAAAAAATCATGGAAGAATAAAAAGCTTTTTATTGGTTTCTTTTTAAGTTTTTTAATTCCTATAGCTGCAAGAATTAAAAGTGATTACTTTCTTGTAGACACTAAATTTTATTTTAAAATAATATATTTTTCAACCTTTATAGCTCCTTTATTTTATATGGTTATAGTATCTTTTGTTAAGAATAAGGAAGATAAAAGGAATGCAGAATATAGACTTGCTTTTGAACAATTAAACTTTGTTGGTGCAGATTCTAAAACACCAATTTTAAAGTCTTTCATTGAAGATAAGGGTACTAGAATTGATGAAATAACCTTTGAGTCAATGATACCTATTGAAACTTGGAAAAGTTATATTCCACAACTTCAAACATCCTTAAATATTTCTATAATTTCAATAGAGCAAGGAGCTAGTAAAAGAATTGTAATTATAAAATCTATGGCTGGAGATGCTAAGATACCTAAGTACCTTCCTTGGGATGATAAGTATATAGAAGAGCAAGAAGGGGTAGTTGTTGTTGGACAAACTTTTAGTGGAAATATAAAAATTGATTTAAATAAAAGCCCTCACATTTTATCAGCAGGGGAAACAGGATCAGGTAAATCTGTGATTTTAAGATGCATACTTTGGCAACTATTAAAACAAGGTGCAATAGCCTATATGGTCGATTTTAAGGGAGGAGTGGAATTCGGCTTAGAATATGAAAAAGTAGGGCAAGTAATAACCGAAGTTGATGCTGCAGAAAAGTTATTTAAGTATTTAGTAGATGAAAATGCAAAGAGATTAAAGCTTTTAAGAGAAAGTGGTTCTAAGAATATTGGTGAGTATAATAAAAAGTTTGAAGGAGAAGAACTTAAAAGAATTATTGTTGTTATAGATGAGTTAGCAGAGCTAATGGATAAGACTGGCGTTGATGATGAAACTAGAGCTAAGTTAGTAAGAATAGAAGGTTATACATCTACATTGGCTCGTTTATCTAGAGCAACTGGAATTAATCTATGTATTGGAGTTCAAAGACCAGATGCAAAGGTAATTACAGGGCAAATTAAAAACAACGTACCAGTAAGAATTTGTGGTAGATTTGCAGACTCTAAAGCTTCTGAAATTGTTTTAAGTAATACTAAGGCAAAAGACTTGCCAGAAGTTAAGGGAAGATTTTTATTTAAACTAGGAGCGGACACAGTACAGTTCCAAGCATTTTATTTTGATGATGATAAACATTTTATACCTAATAAAATTTTAAAACTAAGAAAAGATGAAATTGAAGATAAGAAAGTTGGTCTAGATTTAAATAAAGAAAAGTTAATTGATAATGATTTAATGAATAGTGTAAACGAAAAATTTGAAATTAAAGAAGTTAAATCTATGGATTCAAATATTGAAAATGAAGATGATAGTAAATTTGAAAATTTTGAAGAACAAAATAAAACTGAAAATCTAAAATCAACTATAAATGATGATTATGAATAATAGGAGGTAGCAATATGTTTTTTAAAAGAAATAAGAGCAATATAACTTATGCTAAAAAAGAAGGAGATAAAGCTTTAGGGGTATTATTTAATGCTCCTAAAATTTTACCTTGGAGCAATAATTATTTAGATGAAAAAAATGGAGTTATAAACTTAGGAACAGGATTAAATGATTCTGTTATTAAGTTAGATTTAAATAAAGCTCAAAATGTATTAATCGTTGGTGAAATGGGAGTAGGTAAAACTTTACTTACAAAAAATATTATTTGGCAACTTGTAAATCAAGAGTCAGATGTTTATATGATTGAGTTATCAGGTCACGATGAGTTTGATTCAAGGTACAGTATGATGGGACAAGTAATAAATGATCTTAATAGTTTAGAAAATTTATTAAAAGAGCTACTAGATGAACAGGAAAGAAGAACTTTGATTTTAGAAGAAGATGAATTTAAAAGTTTTGGAGCTTTCAATGAAAATAGGTTTGATTCTAAGAAGTTAAAAAGAAAAGTTGTTGTTATTGATAATTATTATAATCTTTTAGAAAAAGCTAATATTAGCTCAATAGAGCAAATACAGGTAGAGATAATAGAGAAGAGTTTAATTAAATTAATAAGTTCAACTAAAGATACAGGTATTAATTTAATAATTACTGACAATGAGATAAGCAAATTAAATACTGAGTTAATAAATAAAATTCAAGTTAAAATTTGTGGTAGACATAATGAGCGTAACTCTAAATTAATGCTAGGCGATGATAGAGCTAGAAAGTTAGATTGTATAGCAAGTTTTCTTATGAAAATAAATAATGAAATTGAATTTTTTGAAGCTTATCGTTTTAATGAAGAAAAGCAGTTAAAGATTTTAGAGTCAATTAAGGTAGAAGGCAAAGAACCAATTTTTAAAATTGACTTTGAAACTGATATAAATACTATCCTTCCAGGAACTTTGGGAGATGGTAAAAATTTTGTATTAAAAGATAGGAGTGAGGATTGTGTTTAGAAAGAATAAAGAAAATACTAAGCCTAAAAAAGAGAAGAAAGAAAAAAAGTCTTTCTTTAAGAAAAAAGATAAACTTAACATGGATCTTGAGGATTCAGTTGCTAATTTAGATAAGCAGGTTAATGGTGTTAAGGAGAAAAAATTAGTAAGTGTAATGCCTTTTAGAATAGCAAGAGCTTTTATATGGGTTCTTATAGGTATTCTTTGTTTTAGGGGGGGAGTTTCAGTCTTTAAAGGTAATCAATCTGAAGTCTTGAAAAAAGAAAATGAAAAGATATTAAATAATATGGAGAAGCAAAATTCACTTGAAACTCAAGCCTTTTCTTTTGCTGAAGAATTTGCTTGGGATTATTTTTCTAGATATCCAATTAATACACAAGAGTTTATAAATAGAATAACAAATTACACTACAGAGCAACTAGCAAATGAGATGAATAATGGAACTTATTCAGATGTCATTTATACTAGTGCTTTTTATTTTGAAAAATATTCTGAAAATCAAGTTAACGTAAGTGTTAAAGCTAGAGTAAGAGTTTATACACCTAAAGCTGGTCAAGAGCAAACTCCACAGGACCAACTTCAGTATGATACTAATTTAGTTGATTACTATTTAGAAGTTCCTATAGTTTTCGATAAAGATATGAATATGGCCGTGGATGCATTACCAGTAATGACAGCTCCACCAGAGAAAGCTTATTTCAAAAATAAAGAGTTCTCCGGAACTAGCGAAAATGATGCTGATAAAACTAAAAAGATTACAGATAGTGTATCTCAATTCTTTAAGGCATATTACGAGCAAAATCAAACACAAATAGATTATTTCTTAGTTGATGGAGCAGATATTAAGGGAGCAGGTCAAAAGTTCTCTTTCAATAAAATCGATAGAATAAATATTTATAAGCTTAGTGATAAAGAATTCTTGGCAATTGTAGACTTAAATATAGATTCCTTTGGAAATTCAATAAAACAAGGATTTAACCTTACTGTAGTTCAAGAAGGAGACAAGTTCTTAGTTAAAACTTTAGAGCCAAGAACTTCAAATATAGATTTAAATAATAAGAGCAATAATTAGGAGGATTTATTATGAAAAATTTTAAGAATTTAAAAGAGAAAGCAGCAGAGAAAGTAAAATTACACAAGCTAAGAATACAAGGATTTTTTGTAGCATTAATAGCTTTTATGACAACCTATAACACTTATGCATATGCTAGTATAGATGGAGGAGCCATAAAAACTAATGTAATAAACAATATTTTATTACCTATATCTTTTGTTGTAGTTGGATTTCTATTAATAAAAGAGCTTGTTAAAAAGAGTATTGCAGGTATATTAGTTGTTCTAATTGTAGGTGGATTGGTAATTGTAGTTATTGCTCAACCAGATTTAATAAAAATATTTGGTGAGTGGGTTAGAACAATAGGTGGTTTTTAGAAGGAGATTTTTATGGAAGAAGAAAGAAAAATTTTAAGAAGCTATAATAAGCTTAAAAACTTTGAAATTAAAATTTATAGATTAGGAAATACTACAATACCTTTTCCACTTCCTATAACTACTACAGTTTATTTTTTAGCAGCATTAACATTAGTTGCTATTATAGATGCTACAATTGGAATACACATAAATTTTATATATAAATATGTGGCACTACCTTTAGGTATAGCCTATATAGCCAAAAATAAAAAAATAGATGGAAAGCCACTGCATAAGTATTTACTAAGACTTATACAGTTTCAAAATATCAAGAAGTCTAAAATAGAAAGATTTGAGATTCGAGAGAATTTAGAAAGTTTTAGATTTATAGAAAAATTTTAGAGAGTTAGTTTACACTAACTCTCTTTATTTTATTCTAAGTTTGAAAGGAGTATTTAAGATGAAAAGTAACAAATTTAATTTTCCTATAAATTTTGTTAAGGAAAATTTGATTTTTAATAATAAAGTCTGCTATGCAGGATTTAAACTTAATGGATTTGAATATAGTTCTTGTAATAATAGTGAAAAAATTAGGATATTAGATAGTTTAACTGAACTTATAAAAGAAATACCTAGTGAAGCTCAGATTTTATTGATTCCAAGAGCGGTGGATTGTGAGAGATCCATAAGACCTATGATAAATAAAATCCAGGAAGATGATCCTTTGAAAGAAGTTTCAACAATTTTAGCTGAGAAAACTATAGAAATTTTAGAAGAAAGAGCTGAGGATAGATATATATTTAATCCTGTCACCGAAGAAAATGAGTTTATTGCCGGAGATAAAACATTAGAATATGACACATATATATTTATTTCCCTTCTAAAAGGCGATGACAAGGATTTTATTTCTAAAGGAGGGGAAATGTTAGAGTACATGATAAAAAGCCCTAAAAAGGCTTTAAATGAGTTTTTAGGTATATCTCAGAAAACTATATCTGAAAGAGACTTTAGAATTTATAAGAAAAAGTCTACAGAATTTTTAGAAATACAATCTATGAGATTTGATATACGCCCTTTAAGAAAAAGTGAAATAGATAGTTTAAGTGCCAGGGTTACTAAACGTGGTCATCAATCAGCGGATGAGCTTGTTAAGTGGAGTGATAACTGCTTAGAAGTAGAGCAAGATGAGGAAAAAGTTATTATTCCTTTAAGAAATGCCTATAAAAATAGAGTTACTGGTCTTATAGAGCAAGGGGATAAAATATTAAAAATACAAAATGATGGATTTACAAGTTATCAGACTTTCTTGGCTATAAACAATATTCCAAGTATGGAGTTTCCAGGCGTTGAGTATATAAAGTTAATCCAGGATATGAATATTGGTGCAGAAATCTGCATCCACATAAAGAAGTTTTCTGCGGAAGAAAGTAAAAGTAAGATAAAAAATAAAGCTGCTAAGATAAATGCACAGGTAAATGAAGCACTTCAAGGAGGACATATACCATCCGATGAAGAATACGAAGCAAAGGCGGCCGCAGAGTCGTTAGAAAAGGAAGTAAAGAGAAATAAACATATAATCGAAACAAGTATAAGTATTTGTTTAGCTTCCACAAAGGAGAAAATAGTTAGAAATAATACTAAAGTTCTTATGGAATATTTCAATAAATCCTTAAAATTTGAGCTTATAAATCCATATACAGACCAGTATAGAATTTTCTTAGATTTTATACCAGCTAACTCTAATTATAATAGAGACTTCATACAGCTAGTTCCAATGGAAACATTAGCGGGGGGAGTATTTGGAGCTAGTGACCATTTAGGAGATAGCGTAGGAGCCTATATAGGCTACACAGTAAATGGTAATAGAAAGGTTTATTTATACATGGGAAGAGCTACAAAGTTAAATAAATCACCTGCTATGGGCATATACGGTAACTTAGGTGGAGGAAAATCTTTTAATGCTAATCTAATTGTAGTTTTACACGTGCTTTTCGGTAGCTCCGCATTAATCTTCGACCCTAAAAGTGAAAGGTCACATTGGGCTGCTAAACTAGATTTCATGGGAGATTTAATAAGTATAGTTAGATTAACACCTAACGATGAAGATAAGGGTAAACTAGATCCATTTAATCTTTACAATGATAATATAGACGAAGCTTGTGACCTAGCTTTTAATATAATAGTTGAGATTGCAAACACAAATGAAGAAGAAAAGATAATTTTAAAAGAAACTCTAAATAAAATGAAGGATGAAAAAAGACCTTCAATGAAACGACTAATCGAAATGATTAACGATGTATCAGATAGTGATGCCTATAAAAAAGAAGCAGAGCGTTTGGTAAGAAAACTAAATGCATCAAAGGATGTAGGTTTATCTAAACTTATTTTTGGAGATGGTACTGAAAAAGCTATTAATCTAGATAATAGGTTAAATATTCTTCAGATAGATAATCTAACAATTCCAGATCAAGATACAAAGAAAGAAGAATACTCTGAAGAAGAGAAATTAAGTTCTTGTTTAATGATGCTTATGGGAAGTTTTACGAAGAAATTTGCTATGAAAAAAAGAAATACCTTCGACTTAATACTATTTGATGAAAGTTGGTTTTTGAAAAATTCTGCTGCAGGTAGAAAATTATATGACTTTTTAGCAAGACAGGGAAGATCCTTAAATGTTGGATGTATATTTAACGGGCATTCAGTCCTTGACATTCCAACAGAAGAAATTAAAAATACTATAACATACAAGTTATGTTTTAAAACTAATAATAGAGATGAAGCAAAGAGAATGCTTGAATTTATGAATAAAAGTGTTACTGAAGAAAATATTAAAATGCTTATGGAATTAGAAAATAGGCAAGCTGTTTTCCAAGACTTAGATGGCAGGGTTGGAGTAATAGAATTTGATGCTGTTTTTGAACAGTTTATAGAGTGTTTTAGCACAACACCAGAAGATACCTTAAACTATGAGGATGTTTCTTAATGAAAAAGCTTTTTATATGGAGTGGAATAATATCTTTGATATTTCCACTTCTATTTTTTTTCTTAATTATAGGGGGAAGTGGTGAACAGCCAACTCCAGTAAATCCTAATCCTAATTTAACGGAAGAGCAGCTTAATTTTATAAGTCAGATTGTTTCCGGAGCGAAGCAATCCTATGAAGAAACAGGAATATTTCCATCAATAACCCTGGCACAAGCTATATTAGAAAGTGGTTGGGGAAGGTCTGGGTTGGCCATAAAAGCTAATAATTTATTTGGTATAAAAGCTGACTCTGGATGGAAGGGGAAAGTTTTAGAAATGCCAACTCAGGAGCATGTTAATGGTGGGATAATAACTATTATAGCAAGATGGAGAGTTTATGAAAGTTGGAATGAATCTGTAATAGATCATGGTAAATTCTTTGTAGAAAATTCTAGATATAAAGAAAATGGAGTCCTGGACGCAACTAACTATATAGAGCAAGCTCAATGTATACAAAAAGCGGGGTATGCAACAGATCCAAACTATGCAAACCAATTAATCCAGGTAATAAATGATTTTGGGCTAAATCTTTACGATATGAATGGAGATGTTGTAGGGAATGATGTTATAGAAAAAGCAATAGAAGCTGGAATGAAATGGGTTGGTAAATCTCCATATGTTTGGGGAGGCGGTCGTAACCAAGCTGACGTTGATGCAGGACGATTTGATTGTAGTTCTCTAGTGCATTATTGTTATGCATCTGCAGGAATACAGTTAGGGCCAAGAGAAAGTGTAACCACATGGTCCTTAATAAACATGGGTAAACCTGTACCAGCAAGTGAAATGAAACGTGGAGACTTAATATTCTTCGATACTGCTGGAAGGAACGGCCATATTGGAATCGTGCGCCCATAAGGGTGTTGTAAATCATATTTTAGCAAAATATTAGGTAAAAGACACAATTAAACCTATCATCAGCCAACTTATCCTAGAGGGAAACCAAAGGGGGAGTGTAGCATGTTGGAAAAACCATGAGTTATCTAGTTATCAAGATACGACTGAATGGTGAGATGAAAGATTGTAAATAAGGATAAAAGCTAGACTGCTTGAATGATAGTTCGAACGAGTATAATATGGCTTATGTCGGAAGATAGCTATAAAACGACATATGATATCAAGAAGAATATAAATAAATTCCGTATATTCTTTAGTGTCTCAGATATCACGTAATCTTAGTGAAAGATAAAGAACGAAAGTCATATCCGATATTACAATATGCTATTTACAACATACTAAATGGGGATTACCTAAGTTGAAATGCCTTATTTAAGGCTATTATTCTCAAGGAATATGAATATTCAATATGGTAACGGAACCTTCGTAGTAGTCGGAGATAGGGAAAGCCTATTACATGGCGAAGGAAGGTAGCTTAAATATTTAATACGATAGAAGGAAGGAGCGAGAGGCTTATGAGAAATCCAGAATATGTATTAAAAAGTCTAAAAAATAAAAGTGAAGATACCAATTATAAATATGACAGACTTTATAGAAATCTATACAATGTAAATTTCTTTTTAAAAGCATATGGAAATATATATGCAAAGGAAGGAAACATGACAGAAGGTATAGATAGTAAAACCATAGATGGAATGAGTATTAAAAGAATTGAAAAGTTAATAGAAAAATTAAAAGATGAGAAATATGTTCCTAATCCAGTAAAAAGGACATATATTCCGAAAAAAAATGGTAAGAAAAGACCTTTAGGAATACCATCAATAGACGATAAGTTAGTTCAAGAAGTAGTAAGAATGATACTAAATGAAATCTATGAAAATAGCTTTTCAACTAACTCTCATGGTTTTAGAGAAAATAGAAGTTGTCATACAGCACTGAAGCAAATTAAAGGTCATTATGATGGAGCAAGATGGTTTGTTGAAGGAGATATAGAAAGTTTCTTTGATAACATTGACCACCATAAGTTGATTGAAATTCTAAAAGAAAAAATAAAAGATGAAAAATTTATAAGACTTATATGGAAGTTTCTCAGAGCGGGTTATTTAGAGCAATGGGTATATCATAAAACCTATAGCGGAACTCCGCAAGGCGGAATACTAAGTCCATTACTAGCTAATATTTATTTAGACAAGCTAGATAAATTTATTGAAAAATACACAGAAAAGTTTAATAAAGGAATAAAAAGAAAATTAAACAATGACTATGTAAATATTACAAATAAAATAAATAGAAGAAGAAAAAAATTAGCAAGTGCATCTAATGATGATATAAATAGACTTAAAGCTGAAATTTCAGAATTAAGGAAAAAACGAAATGAAATTCCATCAATAATTGTAAATGATGAAACATACAAAAGAATGTTCTATACAAGGTATGCTGATGACTTTCTGATAGGAGTAATAGGAAGCAAGCAGGATGCTGTAAATATTAAAAATGATTTAAGAAATTTCTTAGCTGAAGAACTTAAATTGAATCTATCTGATGAAAAAACTCTAATAACGAACACGGAGAAACCAGCAAGGTTCTTAGGATACGATATAAGAGTTTCAAGAAGTCAGGATATTAAAAAATGTGATGATGGAATTGTAAAAAGAACACATTCATATACTTGTAAGCTTTATGTTCCAAATGATATATGGGTTAAAAAGTTAAAAGACCTAAAAATATTAAAAATAACTAAGGATGGAACTTGGAAACAAAATCATAGAGCAAATTTAATTAATATGGATGATTTAGAAATTTTAAATATTTATAATTCACAAATCAGAGGATTATATAACTACTACAGACTTGCTAACAATGTCAGTGTACTCAATAAATTTTATTATCATATGAAATATAGTATGTATAAAACTTATGCTAATAAATATAAATCTACAATTAACAAAATAACAAATAGATTTTGTAAAAATGGTGTATTCCAAATAGAATATGAAACGAAATATGGTTTTAAATCAAGAAAGTTTTATAATGATGGATTTAAGATAAATCCTAAAGTTAATGTTACAAAAGATTTAGATAATCTTCCAAATGAACAGAAAAATAGAGGAGAAACAAGTCTTATAGATAGATTAAAAGCTAGAAAATGCGAATGGTGTGAAAGTGAAAATAAAGACATAGAAATACACCACGTAAGGAAATTAAAAGACCTAAAAGGGAAAAAAGAGTGGGAAAAAGAAATGATTGGTAGAAAAAGAAAAACATTGGCATTATGTCATGAATGCCATTGGAAACTTCACAATGGAAAATTAGACTAAATTTAAGTGGAGAGCCGTATACATCGAGAGGTGTACGTGCGGTTCGGGGGGAAGTTCTTGGAAACCTACTAAAGTAATTTAGAAAGGCGCTGGGTTCTTACCCTACTACCTTGGAAATGGAAAATTCTTGAATGACAGTTCTACCCAAGGAGTAAGTATTGGAGACCTAAATAGTGCTTATTGGAGCAGATATTTTAACGGAAATGTAAGAAGAGTCGTAGAATAAAATTTCGGCTTTAAGAAGAAAAGTACCTGGATGTTTTTAAAAATATTGATAATTATCCAGGTACTTTTTATAAATTTACGAACATTAATCGGAGGTGTGAAATGGAGAATGTGAAGATTAATATATATAGTAAATTTCTGTATTTGAAAAATAAATTAACTTATAAAAATATATTAAAAGCCATAGTTATAATTGCAACTATTGTTATAGCTTATAATTGTTTAACTAAAATAGCCTATGCAGATGGATTTTTAAGCTATGGTAATAGTGATGATCCTTATAAAAGCATTCCTGAAGGATGGGGAATGTTTATTTCTGAAAAGTACAGAAATAACTATGCCTTAGATATTATAGACACTCATGGCTGGGAGCTTATAGATAAGGCTATAATAGGGTTAACTAATATAGTATTTAGCGGAATAGTAATGATTAGTTGGTTTGGAGTAAATATATTTAGATTTTGCTTCACAAATGATATAGCTGCAGGCTTTGCAAATCAATTAAATAGTGTGCTAGGTTCTCTAAATAATGGGATTTTCAACAATTTCTTTATGATAGTATTTATGATTTCATTGTTTTCAATAGTTTATAATCTATATAAAAAGAATTTTAGTGCCATAGGATCACAAATACTAGCAGTAGCCATAATATATGCAACAACAGCTTTTCTAAGCAATGGAGCAGTTGGCTTCTTATCTAAAACAACGGAGTTCTCTAAAACCATAGGAACTAGTGCCATAGTTGCTATAAATGGTAAAGAAAATAATGAGGGTTCCTTAGAAGATTATTCTAAAACTGTTGTAGGAACCTTATGGGGAAATTTCGTTCAACAACCTTGGGTAATGCTAGAATTTGATGGAAAGGTTCCTTTAATATCTAAAGATAATACTGAGGCGATAGCAGATAAAAATGCAATGGAATATTCTAAAGAAATATTATCAGAACCTTATGGTAGTGATAAAAGAGAAAAAGCTTTAGAGTCAATAAATGAAAAATTTAATAAGGAGTTGTTTTCAAAAAATGGCATAAACACTAAGTTGGTATCCGTATGTGTATTATTCATAATAACTTTGATAAAGATGGTTATTTTAATAGCTGTAGGAATGATACAAATAGGGTTTCAGCTTATGTCAATTCTTTTAATATTACTACTTCCATTTATTATGCTTATTGCTATAGTGCCTTTCTTTGGTGGTACAAATATTATAAAGGGTATAGCAAGAAAGTATTTAGGAACTCAGCTCGGTATAATTGTTAGTAGCTTTGTGTTAGCCTTACTGGTTCTTGTAGATACTGTTACGCTTACAATGTTTCAATCATGGGGAGCTAACTTAATAATAGCTCTTTTAATGCAATGTACTTGTTGGATTATGGTTATTGCCTTTAGAAAACAGTTAATGAACGGGTTAATAAACCTTCAAAATAGAATTGCTCCAGGAACAGCAGGAGCATTTAAGTTTGGAGCTAAACCACTAGATAAAGGTGCTGATATTGCAAAGGAATATGCAGTAAATCCAGCGATGGATAGAGCGTATGACATAGGAGATAATTTAATAACTAAAGCTCAATATGCTAAAGAATATACAAAGGGAAATTTAAGTCTTTACAAAGATAGAAAAGTAGCTCAAGCTATAGATTTCTTAGGTTCTAAATACGATAATTTAAAAAATAATAAGCCTGAAGATATAGAGAATTCTAATAATCCAAAAGAAAATATAGATAAAGTTAATGATACCAAAAATAAAGTTAACTCAAATGAAAATATAAATAAAAAACCTGTAGAAAAATTTGATTTAAATGGAGTTAAGGCCACTAAACCTAGTAATATAACTTCTGAAAATATTCCTAACAAGAATATTAATGGCGAAAATAAACCTAATATTGATGAAGAAGCAGTTACTAAAAATGATATAAAAGATCCTATAGAAAATAAGGATATAGCTCCTAAAACTATAGATGAAAACATTAAAAATAACGGAAATGATACTGGAACTATCCAGGATAAAAGTCCAGGAAGTAAAGAAAAAACTATTTCTGAAGATGAGGAAATAACTACAAAACCAGAAGAAATAAAAACTCCTGAAAAGACTATAAATAAAGAAAATCTAAATGAACTAAAAAATGAAAATACATCTGCAGATAGGAAAAATAATTATAGTAATAGTAGTAATACAAGTGTTACTGAAGTTCCTGAAGATTTAGTGGAAGAAAAATCTGTTGAAGCTATAAATAAAGCCAAAAATGATGTTAAAGCAAATAAAGAAAAAATGAATAATAATATAAGTTCTAAGAATACTGAAATCAATCCAGAAGCAAAAGAAAATATAGAAGTAGCTTCCTCACCAGAAGTTACAGAAATTAAGAAAAAATCTACTAAAAAAGTTGAAAATATCAAAAATAATGGACAACCAAAAGAAAAATCTCCAGATAAAAAACAAATTAAAGAAGTATCAACTAAGGAAAGGGTTGAGAGAGTAAAATCATTTATGGGAGTAAGTAAGAAGGATATAAAATCTAAAGAAAAGCATTTAGAAAATAAATTAGAATACATTAAGAAAGGAAATAGCAAAAACTTTAAGAAGAAGGGGAGCTAATTATGCTATATAAAACACATTTAACAACATCACTAAATGTTGCAATACCAGCTTTATATTTAAGCAATGAGCTATCACTTTTAACATTAACGGGAGTAGGCTTAGGGAGCCTGCTTCCAGATCTAGATACTCCAAATAGTTTTATTGGAAGAAGATTAAAGATAATCTCCTATCCTTTAAGTACAATATTTAAGCATAGGGGATTTCTTCATTCAATAACTCCTGTAATATTAATATTTATTTTAGGCATATTTTTGAAATCACTATTTATAAAATCTATCGCTTTAGGTTATTTACTCCATTTAGTAGGAGATACCTTCTCAGAAAGCGGCATAAAGTGGTTTTTACCTTTCTATAATAAAGATATTAAAATGCCTTTAGGTATTCTAAAATATAGAACCGGTGGCCTAAAAGAATATGTTATACTAGGAGTAAGCATTGTAATATTAATGCTAGAAATACAAAAATTTCATTTAATAAACTTATTTTCAATATAGGAGGTAATATGAAGAAGAAATTAGTATTTTTAGGTCTAATATGTTTAAGTTTATTTGCTTTCGTAGGTTGCGGAGCTGAAAAGCTAGATATAAGCAACTGCATAGATGTACGCTATGGAGAATTTAACGGTTCAGCTAAAATCTATGAAAGTAGTTTAGATTTAGGAAAGCTACAAGATATTCCTAAGTTAAAGGGACTTACTCCTGACATGCTAAAAGGAGATTATAAAATAACTTTAGTAGGAGATAAAACAGATTTAAAGAATGGAGATAAAGTTAAACTACACTTAGAATATAACAAAGATCTATATAAAAGAGACTTTAATGTAGAATTTAAATTTGAACCAACTGAAGTAACTATAGAAGGTCTACCAGATAAATTAACAGATATAAATCAGATTTCCAAAGAGCAATGGGAAAAATTATATACTGAAGTTAATAAAAAGGCAGAGAGTAATGCTAAAGATAATAAATATTCTGATTTAAAATTAGAAAAAGTCTTAGTATTCAATAAAAAAGATGACTCAGATGGTATTAGTGTGGAGTTTATTTTTTCATGTAAAACTACTGCAAATAAAAATAAATATTTTGCTATATTTGATAGATTAGGTTTTAAATCTAATAATAATTTAGATTATTCATCATTAATGTTAGGTCCTATATCAAAAAATGAATTTAGTAT
>OEQX01000237.1_pt1 | contig 14968 bp, 10 predicted proteins | sample 1539851 | NCBI WGS metagenome assembly OEQX01 (sample SAMEA3891238, study PRJEB23780) | metagenome | biome: terrestrial biome; feature: animal house; material: water of meat washing | place: Italy | collected 2015-05-12
GTTAGGGGGATCACAAACTCCGTCCTATCCCGTGTCAGATCGCTCAGAGGGGCTCGCGGCCATGATGCTGGATGCCATCGACAACCATGAACAACCACTGACAATTGAACGACTTTACCAATGGCATCGTTGGCTGTTCCCCGCCAACGAATGGTCGGTGCAGCGACTGAACGTAGGGCAGTTGCGAGGAGATGAGCCGATGCTGGTTGTCTCTGGGCGTGTTGATCGCCCCACCGTGCATTTTGAGGCACCGCCCAGAGCAACTCTGGACGATCAACTGGCCGAGTTCATCCCCTGGTTTAACCAGACTCGGCATGATCCAACGATAGATCCCCTTCTTCGTGCGGCGATCTGTCATTTCTGGTTCGTGACCCTGCATCCCGTTGATGATGGCAATGGGCGGCTCACGCGGGCATTGACCGATCTCGCGCTGTCACAGGCTGACAGCCACAGCATCCGGCTGTATGCCATGTCAGTTGCGATTCTAGAGCTGCGGGGTGACTACTATCGAGCGCTTGAGTCAGCGCAGAGGGGCTCGCTAGATATTACCTCCTGGATCTGTTGGTTCCTCGACACACTGGATTACGCCATAGAGCTGGCATTACAGGTTATTGACCGTTCTCTTGCCAAAAAACATTTCTGGTTGCAGCACTGTCATGATGGTCTGAGTCCAGAGCAAACCAAAGTGCTGAATCGTTTACTGGATGGCGGCGAACAGGGTTTTGAAAATGGCATCAGTGCCAGTCAATATCAAAAAGTCGCCGGAGTCAGCAAGGCGACTGCCACACGCCATCTGGCTGAACTGGTGGAGAGGGGATGCATTGAGAAATTACCTGGTGGCGGACGCAATACACGCTATCAGATCTGCTTACACACCCAGGGCGGGATCGCACTTTGTTAATGAAATTTGAACAGGCAGATCGTCTGTGATCTAATCGCGTCTCCATGCAGGAGGCACGCGCTATGACGTTGATTGAACACCTTACCCTTGTCGAAGAAACTCGCTCTGAGATCAATCGTAAACATAACCTGGTTGATGTCATGTTCCTTGTCATCAGTGCCATCATGAGTGGTGCCGAGGGCTGGAATGACATCGAAACCTATGGCGATTCAAAGATCGATTGGCTCCGTCAGCATCGCCCCTTTGCCAACGGCATCCCGCGGCGTCACACGGTTGCCCGCATTCTGCGCTGCATTGTCATCGATACCTTGCTTGAAGCGTTGCTGTGCTGGGTCAATGAACAGCGCACTCATCAGGGCAAACCCATCATTGCCTTTGATGGCAAGGTGTTACGCGGCTCCTTTCGGGGAAATGCCAAGGATGCGCTTCAGTTGGTCACGGCTTACGATACCGAAAATGGGCTGGTGTTAAGCCAGAAAGCAACCCCTAACAAGAAGGGGGAAATCGAAACCGTCAAAGATATGCTGGACATTCTTGAGCTAAAAGGAGCCGTTGTCACACTCGATGCGTTGCATTGTCAGCGTGAGACACTGGAGAAAATCAGCGAGAAGAAGGCTCATGTAGTGGTACAGGTCAAGAATAATCAACCGAAGCTGTATCAAGCGGTTCAATCGCAATTCCAGTCACTGTTTGACGCCCAGAAAGAGAAGATTGTCGTCGAGCACAAAGAGAGTGGACATGGCCGCCAGGAAGAGCGTTATGTGTTTCAATTAAAAGCCAAATTACCGCCAGAGTTGACGGAGAAATGGCCGACAATCCGCAGCATCATTGCCGTTGAGCGTCACCGCAGCGCCAACGGAAAAGGAACGGTAGATACCTCTTACTATGTCAGCTCGTTATCCCCCAAGCACAAGCTGCTAGGGCACTATATACGGCAGCACTGGCGGATAGAGAACAGCCAGCATTACATTCTTGATGTGGTGTTCAACGAGGATGCTTCCAGGATAGCGATGGAGGATGCGGTCGAGAATATGGCGCTATTCCGGCGGTTCGTATTGAATATCGTAAAACAGAGCAATTGTGGTGCTCGAAGTCAGAGAAACAAGCTAAAAAGAGCCGGCTGGAATGACGACTATCGGGCTCAGTTATTCTTTGGTTAAAATATCAACAAAGTGTGCTCCCGCCCTGCTTCCTGCAGAGCGACAAGGTGGATCTGATCCTCGCCAATATGACGGTGACCCCGGAGCGGCGCGAGGTGGTGGATTTCACCAACCCGAACCTGCGAGTGGCGGTACAGGTGCTGGTGCCGGAAGGGAGTCCGGCCAAGAAGCTCGACGATCTGGCCAGCAAGACCCTGATCGTCACCACCGGCACCACGGCCGACATCTGGCTGACCCGCAACCACCCGGAGTGGAAGGTGCTCAAGTTCGAGAAGAATACCGAATCCTTGCAGGCGCTGGCCCAGGGCCGTGGCGACGCCTACGCCCAGGACAACCTGGTGCTGTTCAGCTGGGCCAAGGAGAACCCGGGCTATCGGGTGCTGCCCGAAAAACTGGGCTCGGAAGATCCCATCGCCCCGGCGGTGAAGAAGGGCAATATCGAGCTGCGTGACTGGGTCAACGACCGTCTCGCCAAGCTGGGTGAGGAGAAGTACCTGCTGAAACTCTATGACCAGTATGTGCGTGACAAGCTGAGCCCTGATACCGATCCCAACGATGTGATCGTCGAAGGAGGAAAATGGCAGGGTTAATGGACAAACCCTGTTTTGAAGAGTGTGTTGAGTGTGTGAAGTAAGTGAAGAGTGAGGTCTTGGTTCCGTTGGTATGCAAACCGCAAGGTTTGGCCTTTCAAGGCGTCCCCCGTTCGGGGTGACGCCTTTTTTTATGGTTGCGCTTGCGCGGATCAGTTCAGCTCAATCCAGGCATCTTGCCAGTGGGTGCCGACACCCGGCTCATAGTGGGTGGCGGTGGTGGCCCACTGCACGCAGTAGCCGCTGTAGGGGAAGGGCTTGCACTGATAGACCTTGCCATTTTTCGGCTGCTGCACCTTGGTGCCGGCGGCATAGGATTTGAGCGAGTTCGGGAAGACGAAGTCGTATTCGCCGCTGCTCTGCTCCTTGAACATCAGATCCATGGTCTGCTGGATGGTCTCGCCGCCCGCTTTCGGGGTGGCCTTGATCACCAGCTGGTGGTGACCTGCCTTGAGCCCTTCCAGCGCCATGGTGAAGGTGTGGCTGCTGTCCTTGATGTCGGCACTGCTTTCACCCTTGGCGACGCCGCCGTGGTCATAGAGGGTGTTGGTGACGGCCAGATCGCCCTGTGCGGTGACGGTGAAATCGAGGGTTGCCTTGCCGTTGTCCAGCACATAGTCGCTGGCCAGACCGCTGACGCTGATGTTGTCCACTACCGGCGGCTGCAGCTGTTGCAGATCAATCTCGACTCGATCCAGTTTGCTGTCTCGATGCAGATAGACGGGGTTCATACCGTAGACCGGATTGAACTGGCCATCGGCTCCTTGCTGACCGGCGCGGATCAGGCTCTGCTCGGCGTTGATCTTGCTGGCGAGGGCATGGGCCCAGTTGTTCTTCTGGCCCTGCTCGGCATTGGTGATGGTCAGCACGGTCTGCAGATCGGGGCGCTCGCCGTTGGCATCGAATACCCGGGTCATCGCCTTGTCACCCACCGCGAGGTCGATGGAGGGGTAGATGGTGCCTGCCTGGCTCCACTCCAGCGGCGGCTGGCTGCCATCTTTGAACTTGGCATCGATGATGTTGTAGAAGCTGTTGCTGGTGTCGCCCACTTCCCACACGCCGAGGATCACCTGATAACCGGTGCGCTCCGGCAGGACACAGTTGTGGGTCACCTGCTTGGGCGGCTGCACCATGTTGCCGTCGATGACGCAGAAGGGGGTCAGGTCGAACGAGGCGCGGGTGAGCGGCTGGTTGGGGTTCCAGTCCTGCTTGGTGAGGTAGTAGCGCCAGTTGCGGGTGACGTGGTTTGCGGTGAAGGTCCAGCTGATGGCGAAGGGGCCGGGCTGTACTTCACGCTTGGTCCAGCGGTCGCTGGTCTGGATGTTCAGCTCGCTCCAGCGCGGGCTGCCCGCCGAGGCGATTTGACCATCCTGCGGGCCGGTTTGCGGGAAGCCTGATGGGCCCTCCACGCTCTGGGGCTCCCACTGCACGCCGCCACACTGGCTGTTGCCGCCGGTTTTGCACAGGTAGTTGCGGCTCTCTGGCTGGCTGATGTAGCCATGAGCCAGGGCGCTGCCGCTGGCCAGCAGGGCCAGCATCGCCGCGATGTGATTGAGTTGGATTTTTGCTGCCATACATTCCTCTGTTCGACAGATGTGGGCAGTCAGTTGGCCTGGGGATTCCCCGATACACACTTGCGTGTGGCAACCCCGCTATCCTGGACAACACGTCTGTAGACCGGAGGCTTTGCGTCCCGACCTTTCGGTCAGTTTGCCAAATGACTAGATGGTTAGTGATGGGCCAAATGTTCGGCCATCAGCATTGTGCACTGCATTGATTAATTATTTGAAGTTAAATGTTTAAATGCGCCATTCAATGGCGCGAAAATCATTCTAACTGGCTGTTTTTAAATTGTTCTCTTATCTGTGAATGGCGCCGATTAACGTTGAATATGCCGATAAGATGCATGTTGATTGCGTGTTGCTGACGTAAAAAAAACCTGCCAGCTTGGCTGGCAGGTCGGGTGACAAGGCGACACGGATTGACGCCATCAATGACGGGCGCGCTGCTCGCCTGACGGGGGAGACACGGGAGCCATCATTGGCGCAGTGGAGGACTCCTTGCCCAGTTTGAACACCGCAAGCCGCTCATCCAGGCTGCGGGAGAGACCGGCCAGCAGCTCGCTCTCCTGCGCCAGTTGCGAGGCGGACTGGGACATCTCCAGCGCCGAGTCGTTGATGCCGCTGACGTTGCGGTTCATATCCTCGGCCACCATGCTCTGCTGCTCGGCGGCGGTAGCGATCTGGGTCGCCATGTCGCTTACATGCTGGATGTGGTTGACGATCAGGGTGAGATCCTGCCCCGCCTGCTGGGACTGGTTGACGCTGCTCTCTGCCAGTTTGCGGCTGGTATCCATGGCGTTGGCGGCGGTGACGGCCCGTTGCTGCAGCTGGGCAATGGTGCTCTGGATCTCTTCGGTGGATTGGCGAGTGCGGCTGGCCAGCTGGCGCACCTCGTCGGCCACCACGGCAAAACCGCGGCCCTGCTCACCGGCACGGGCTGCCTCGATGGCGGCGTTGAGGGCCAGCAGGTTGGTCTGCTCCGAAATGGCGCTGATGACGGCGGTCACTTCGCTGATCTGCATCACCCCCTCCTTGAGCTGGTTGACCTGCTGGGTGGCCTGCTCCACCTCGGTGGCCAGCGCCTTGATGCCGTGCACGCTGGCGTGAACGTCGCGGTTGCCGAGCCCGGCTTCTCCGGTCGCTTCCTGGGTATCCCGCGCGGTATTTTCGGCGTGCCCGGCCACATCGGAGATGGTGGCGCTCATCTCGTTCATGGCGGTAGCGAGCTGGGCCAGCTGATCCCGCTGGCTGGTGACCGCCTGATTGGTCTGCTCGGCAGAGGCGGCGATGCGCAGGGCGGCATCGGCCACGTTGCGAGCCCCCTGGCTGGCCTCCAGCAGGGCGTGGCGGATGGCATCGAGACTCTGGTTGGTGCAGCGGGCGACCACTCCCAGCTCATCCTTGCCCTGTACCGGGATGCTCACCACCAGATCCCCCTTGGCGACCCGTTGCATGGCGTGGTTGATCTGGCTGAGGGGGGAGACGATGGAGTGGGTGATGCGCCAGCCCAGCAGCCCCATCAGCAGGATCACGATGGCGGTGGCGGTCCCCATCTTCATGTACTGGGCCCAGATGGTCTGCTGAATATCTTGCAGCAGCATGCCGGAACCGAGGATCCAGCCCCAGGGCTGATAGCCGGAGACCATGGATAGCTTGTCGGCGGTCTCACCCGACGGGCCGACCCACACATATTGCAGAGTGCCCTGTTTGCCCCCTTTGGCGATATCCACCATCTGATACCAGAACTGCCCGGCGGTGGCGGCGCCCCCTTCACCCATCTTCTGGCCGACCAGTTCGGGACGGATGGGGTGAACCACCATGGTGCGGTTCTCGTCGATGACGAACAGGTAGTTGTTGCCATCAAAGCGGGTGTTGGTCAGCAGCTTGCGCGCCTCCTGCTGGGCCTGCTCTGCTGGCAGGGTGCTGGCCAGAAACTGGATCTGGCTCATGGCCTGCTCCAGTACCGCATTGAGCCGCGCCTCTCGCTCGCTCATCAGATTGCGCTGGAGCGCGTTGGCCGAGATAAGCAGCAGCGAGACAAAACCGACAAACGCCAGTGCGAGCAGCAAAATCAATTTGCGGCTCACGGTAATATCACCGAGCTTGAACATGACTAAACCCTCATTTCCCTGTTGATTTTATGTGGCTCTGTACCGCGGCAGCCAGTTCGTAAGAGTTAACAACTCATTTACTTTCAGTCTCTTGCCGAGCTTTCTCAAATGAGCGTTTTAACATCAGTATAGTCAGCAGACAGCAACCCCCACTTTTTGGTAGCGTGTTGATGCGCATCCCTGCGCAATTTTTGCCAAAGAGTGTGAATCATTTGGCATTTCACTAAAAAAAGGAGTGGGCCCCGCTGCGGGTGACCCCATAACAAGAGGGAATTTATGAGTTCCATTGCCAGGAATTACTTCAACCAGCTCAACGCCGACTACCTGCAGGTGCACAGGCGCAAGGAGGATCTCTTCTGGTCCACCTATATGGGCACCAGCGATGATCAGGCCGGTTTCACCGCGGCCGAGCAGGCCTACAAGGCCTTTTGTGCCAATCCGGCCCGTCTGCCCGAATTGCGGGAGATGTTGGTGCAGGCCGACGAGGATGATCTCAAGCGCGGTCTGCAAGGCTGGATCGCCTTCTTCGAGTGCAATGTGATTGAAGATCCCGCCGCTGCCGCCCTGATGGATGAGCTGGTAGCTGCCGAGGCGGAGCTGTTCGCCCGCCGCAAGGGGCTGAAACTGACCCTGCTGGATGAGCAGGGCCAGCAGGTCGCAGGCAGCCTGCCTGCCGCCAGCACCTCCCTTGCCGCCAGCCCGAACGAGGCGGTGCGCCAGAGCGCGCTCGCCATGTTCCACACCCTGGAGCAGTGGGTGGTCGGCAACGGTTTTCTCGAGGTGGTGGCGATCCGCAACCGCTTTGCCCGCGCCATGGGCTATCGCGACTACTTCGACTACAAGGTGCGCAAGAACGAGCAGATGAGCCCGGAGCAGCTGTTCGCCATCCTCGACGACTTTATTGCCCGCACCGACGCCCGGTTGCAGCAGAGTCTGGTCGAGCTGAAGGCCGCCAAGGGCGAGGCGGCCCTGCTGCCCCACAACCTGCGTTACAGCGTGAGCGGCGACGTGACCCGCCAGCTCGATCCTTACGTGCCCTTCTCGCGGGCGCTGCGGGATTGGGTCGAGAGCTTCCGCCGGCTCGGCATCCAGTATCGCGGTGCGACCCTGACGCTGGACCTGCTGACCCGGGAGGGGAAATACGAGAACGGCTTCTGCCACGGCCCGGTACCGAGCTTCTTCCAGCAGGGGGAGTGGGTGCCGGCTGTGGTCAACTTCACCAGCCTGGCCGATCCGGCGCAGGTGGGCAGCGGCTGGAGTGGCCTCAACACCCTGTTCCACGAGGGGGGGCACGCCGCGCATTTTGCCAATGTCACCGGCAACGCCCCCTGCTTCTCACAGGAGTTTCCGCCCACCTCCATGGCCTATGCCGAAACCCAGTCGATGTTCTGCGACAGCCTGCTGGACGATGCCGACTGGCTCAAACGCTACGCCAGAAATGCGGCGGGAGAGGCAGTTCCCGATGCCCTCATCAAGGAGATGATCGCCGCGCGCCAGCCATTTCGGGCCTTCAACGAGCGCCAGATCGCGCTGGTGGCCTACTTCGAGCGGGATCTCTACGCCATGGATGAGGCCGAACGCACTCCCGAGGCAGTGTTGGCACTGGCCCGCCAGTGGGAGCGCAAGATTGTCGGGGTGGAGAGCCCGCGCCCGCTGCTGGCCATTCCGCACCTCCTTAATCAGGAGTCGGCCTGCGCCTATCACGGCTACCTGCTGGCGCTGATGGCGGTGGAGCAGACCCGCGCCTTTTTCCTGAAACGGGATGGCTACCTCACCGACAACCCGCGTATCGGGCCGGATCTGGCCGCCCACTACTGGGGGCCGGGCAATGGCATGAGTCACGATGAGACCCTGCGCAGCCTGACCGGCGAGGGATTCAGCGCGGTGCCGCTGGCCGAGGCATGCAACCTGAGCGCCGCCGAGGCGTGGCAACAGGCGCAGGCCTGCATGGCCGCCGCCCAGCAGCGCCCCGCAACTGGCGAGGGAAGCCCGCTCGATGCCCATATCCGGGTGGTACACGGCGCCGAGCTTATCGCCGACAACAGCGAGTCGGAAACCCGCATGCTGGCCGATTTCGAAGCGTGGATCCTGAGCCACAGCGCACGAGCCTCAGTTGCGTAAGCTGGAATGCTCCCGGTTCTTGAGCCGGGGGCACTCTTGGCGTGGTTCTGATGTCTGTTCGCGGCGATGACTGGCTGGTGCGACTTTAGAAATGCTGATGACACAGGCTGTCGCATGATGGTTTTGGTATGCGGATTTCAGATTAAATATGTATTCATATGAACAAGTCTCTACAGAGCAGGCCATAAGCTCTTAGAACCTTATCGCCTCATATCTTTGTTTATTTTGTTAATAGTGTTTTTTGCACTCACCTTTGTGCATAAAGATTGATCTATTCATCTTTTTGAGAACCATTCCCATCTTGTCGGATTGACTAAATTGTCCACAGCTGCAAAATCGCCCACCTTGCCACTCCCGATGTGAATCGGGTTCGGAAAGCCTCAGATCTCCGCCCGGAGATGGCTGGGCCGCACATAGGAAAGGTGCTGGCCCACTGCCCGCCTTTCACCCTCGAAATCAGCACACAAGTCAGGAAGCCCTCTTGCTCATCAGGCAGGAGCGGACGGGTGTGTATATCCGTATGGCCGTGCAGGGACGATACGACCAGCGTTTGTTATGGGTGGTATGTTGCGAATGAATCGCATCTTTTTGATGTTGGCGCTGTTGCCCCTGCTGGTGTGTGCCAGTGAGGTGGACAGAGTGCGTGAAGCCTGGGTGATCAAGGCCCGGGCGGGAGAGCTGGATGCGGCAGCGCACGGGCTGGATGCTCTCTATCGACAAAGTGGTGATGGCAAGGTGCTCGATGATCTGATCGCCGTGCAGCTGTGGCGGGGTGATCGCAAGGGGGCGCTGGCCGCCTGTGAGCCGTGCGAGCTCAGCCCCATCAGCAACAGTACGCTGGAAGGGGTGGCCCGTGCCGCCCGCGACGAGAAGCGCTACTCCGAGGCGATCAGCTATTACCGCATCCTGCAGGGACGCGATCCCGCCAACCGCAATGGCTGGCTCGGGCTGTTTCTCACTGCCAGTGATCAGGGCAACCGCGAGCTGGCCCGCAGCGCAGCGGCTGATTATGAAGCCCGTTTTGGTCGCGATCAGGCGATCCTCGAAGCCCGCATCTATGCCGCCCGTCAGGGTGAGGACCCCATGGGCGAGCTGCTGGCCCGCCAGCAGTGGCTGGAGCTGGAGCCGGATAACCACGAACAGGTGCTGGCACTCTATCGGGTAGCCGTGAGCCTGGGGGCGGGGCCTGCGGCAGCAGACCTGATGGGCCGTTACCCCAAGCTGTTCAAACCGGTCGACCGGCTCTGGCTCGACTACTACCAGGCGGTCAATCTGCTGCGGATCTCGGCCCAGACCGAGGATCCGGTGCTGGCCCGCCGCTCCCTGACTCGCACGCTGGCGTTGCAAGACAGGATCCTGGCCCGCGCGCCACACGATCATGTGCTCTACATCAGTGCCCGCCGCGATGTGGTGGTGACGCTGGTAGCCCTCGGTGATTTTGTCCGGGCCGAGCAGGAGTCCGCCGCGCTGCAGGCCGAGGGGCCATTGCCTGACTATGTGCTGGAGGCGCGCGCCGATGCACTGGCCGGGCTGGGGCGGGTGGATGAGGCCTCCGTGATTTACCAGCAACTGGCGACGCCGGCCCGCGCCAAAGACAAGCGGCTGCTGGAGAAGCGCTTCTACGCCTATTCGGATGGCGAGCGCTATGGTGCGGCACAGGGTCTGCTGGCCGGTTGGCAGGAGCCACCGACTCGCTGGGATTTCACCGGCAACATGCGGATGGCCAACGACGACTACGAGAAGGTGTTGCAGCTGAAAACCTTGCTGCAGGCCTGGCGTGGTGAGGCGGGCGCCGCAGAGGCGCAGTTGGAAGGGTGGCTGCAAACCGCGCCAGCCAACCCCTGGCTCTGGCTGCAACTGGGGGATATCCGCCGCTGGCGGGGTCATCCCGATGAAGCCGAGCAGGCCTATCAGCAGGCGGTGCGCTGGCTGCCTGCCGGTCGCACCGTGCTGGCCGAGCCCGGTCGCCTCAATGCCCGGCTCGACAAGGGCGACTGGCAGGGCACGCCGCAGGCCGTGCGCACCCTTGGCAACCTGACCCGGGATCGTCAGGAGTTGCAGCAGCGGCTGACTCTGGAGCAGGCGCCACAATTTGTTACCGACCTGACCCATGGCCGCAACGAAGGGGGCTCGGTGCAGGCCAGCCGTGACTGGAGCTACGACAGCCGCCTCTACAGCGCTCGCACTGATGGCGGTGATCGGCTGTTTGTCCGTCGTCAGGGCAGCTTTGGCGAGTTCGACCAGCAGCCCGAGCGCGCCGCCTATACCGGGCTGGGGGCCGAGATCTTTTTCTACCCGCTGCAACTGACGCTGGAGGGGGGCACGGGTAGCGAGCTCAACCACAAAGGCTATCTGTGGAGTCGCCTCGACTGGCGGCTGGACGATCGCTGGACGCTGGGCACTGCCATCAACCTCAACAGTGCCGACACCCCGCTGCGGGCATTGGCGCGCGGCAACTACGCCGATCAATACCAGCTCGATCTGGGCTGGCGTCAGGATGAGACCCGCGAGGGGGCGCTGCGGCTGGAGCGGATGGATATCAGCGATGGCAACCGGCGGCTGACGGCCTCCGGCTGGCTGCGTCAGGATCTCTGGCGTCGTGATCGCTGGTGGTTCGATACCACCGTGCGCGGCGCCACCTCCCGCAACGAGGCGGTGGAGGTCGACTACTTCAATCCCCTGCAGGATCGCAATCTGGAGCTGGAGCTGGCGGGGCGCTACCGGCTGCCGCTGGATGGGCGTCGCTCCCTGCTGCAGAGCCTGATCATCAGTGGCAATCACTACTGGCAGCAGGGCTATGGCAGCGATCAGGGGTGGCAGCTCAGCTATCGCCACGACTGGATCCTCTCTCCCGCCCTCAGCCTGGGCTATGGCCTTGGCCGCCGTCAGGCCATCTATGACGGCAATCCCGAGTTCGGAAATTTCATCTTCGCCAATCTGCAATGGAGTTTCATGTGATGAGACGCTGGCTTGCCCCTTTCGTTTTGCTGCTTGCACTGCTGCCTTCGCTGACGCAGGCGGCCCGGCAACCCGATGACTATGTGGTGCTCTGCTACCACGATATCGTCGATCTGAAATTGACCCCCAACCTCAAGCTCTATCCCCAGACCATCCGGCGCGACACCCTGATCCGCCACTTCAACTGGATCAAGCAGCAGGGTTATCACCCGGTCAGCTTCCAGCAGATCCTGGATGCCAAAGCGGGCAAGGCACCGCTGCCGGAGAAGGCGATCCTGCTCAGCTTCGATGACGGTTACGAGAGCTTCTACCGGCTGGTCTATCCGCTGCTCAAGCTTTACAACTACCCGGCAGTCTTTGCGCTGGTGGGCAGCTGGCTGGATGTGGCCGATGACAAGATGGTCCCGTACGGCAATGACAAGCTGCCACGCAGCTACTTCGTCGGCTGGCCGCAGATCCGCGAGATGCAGGACTCCGGGCTGGTGGAGCTGGCCTCCCACACTTTCACCTCCCACTACGGGCTGCTCGCCAACCCGCAGGGCAACGTGCAGCCGGCGGTGACCACCGCAGGCTGGAGCCAGAATGGCTACGAGAGCATGGCCGACTACCGGGCCCGGATAAAAGCCGACTTCGACGCATCGGCCAGTCAGCTCAGGGAGCAGACCGGTCGGGCACCACGGATCCTGGTCTGGCCCTACGGCGCCTTCAACCAGACGGCGCTGGAGCTGGCCAGTGCGGCGGGGATGCCCTACACCTTCACCCTGGCGGAAGGGCTCAACAAGCTGAGTGACTCGGGCAGCACGGTGCGCCGCTATCTGCTGGAGGAGGACACCAGCCTCGAAACCCTGGACGAGATCATGGGGGGCAATACCTGGGAGCGGCAGGTGGAGCGCTTGGTGCACGTGGATCTGGACTATGTCTACGACAAGGATCCGCAGCAGATGAACAAGAACATCGACATGCTGCTGGACCGGATCAAGGGCTACGGCATCACCACCGTCTATCTGCAGGCCTATGCCGATGACAACGGCGACGGGGTGGCGGAGGCGCTCTATTTCCCCAACCGTCATATGCCGGTCAAGGCGGATCTCTTCAACCGGGTCGCCTGGCAGCTCAAGACCCGGGCCGGGGTCAAGGTGTTCGCCTGGATGCCGGTGATGGCCTACGACATGGGGCCGAACCACGCCTATGTCACCGACAGCCGTACCGGCGCCCCCGCCAAGGGGCAGTATCTGCGCCTCTCGCCCTGGGATCCTGCCAGCCGTCAGCTGTTGCTGGATATCTATGAGGATCTCGGTTTTTACACCAAGTTCGATGGCCTGCTGTTCCATGACGACGCCTTCCTCAGCGACTACGAGGGGCCGATGCCGCTGGCTCGCACCCCGAATGCGCTGCAGGCGCAGGGGGAGCAGAAGACCGATCTGCTGATCGATTTCACCATGGCGCTGCGCGATGCCGCCGCTCGTTACCGTCAAGGGGGCGCCGACGGTCTCAAGACTGCCCGCAACATCTATGCGGCGCTGGTGACCGAGCCGCAATCCCAGCAGTGGTTTGCCCAGAGCATGGCGGCGTTTGCCAAGGCCTATGACTACACCGCCGTGATGGCCATGCCCTATATGGAGCAGGCAGAAAACCCCGATGAGTGGCTGGCCAGGCTGGCGGAGGATTCACTGGCACAGGTGCCGGCCAATCGGCTGGTGTTCGAGCTGCAGAGCCGCAACTGGCGTACCGACCAGCCCATCCCCGATGCCGAGCTGGCCCGCTGGATGGAGATCATCCAGCGCAAGGGGGTGACCAACTTTGGCTACTACCCGGATGATTTTCACAACAACCAGCCGGATCCGGCGGTGCTCAAGCCGGTCTTCTCGGTGCAGACCCAGCCTCAGCCGACCCAGCTGCCGGCGACGCCGGTCGCAGTCAGTACCGCTAAAGCCACCCAAGGGGAGGCGATGCGGTGAAGGATCTTCTGGAAGGGATAGCCATCTTTACGTTGGCCTATCCCAGTCTGATGGCCATGGTGTGGGTTTGTGGCGGTCTCTATTACTACTTCCAGTGGGAGCGGCGGGATATCGCGCTGGCCAAGCAGGGGCTGGAGCTCCCCTATTACCCCAAAGTGACGTTAATGGTGCCCTGCTACAACGAGGGCGCCAACGTCGAGGAGACCATCGGCCACCTGCTGCGCCAGCGCTATCCCGATTTCGAGGTGCTGGCCATCAACGACGGCAGCAAGGACGACACAGGCGCGCGGCTGGATCGGCTGGCGCAGCAGGATCCGCGCCTGACCGTGCTCCACCAGCACAATCAGGGCAAGGCGATGGCGCTCAACAACGGGCTGGCGGTGGCCAGCGGGGAGATCCTGGTCGGCATCGACGGCGATGCGGTGCTCGACTATGACGCGGTGCGCTGGATGGTGAAGCACTTCATCGAGAGCCCGAGGGTCGGGGCGGTCACCGGCAATCCGCGGGTGCGTACCCGTTCCACCATCATCGGCAAGATCCAGACTGGCGAGTTCAGCTCCATCATCGGCCTCATCAAGCGGGCCCAGCGGATCTACGGCACCGTCTTCACCGTCTCCGGGGTGGTGGTGGCCTTTCGCAAGCAGGCGGTCGAGGCGGTCGGCGGCTGGAGCAATGACATGGTGACCGAGGATATCGACATCAGCTGGAAGCTGCAGCTGGCCGGTTGGCTCATCCACTATCAGCCGCAGGCGCTCTGCTGGGTGCTGATGCCGGAGACGGTACGCGGTCTCTACAAGCAGCGGCTGCGCTGGGCGCAGGGGGGCGCCGAGGTGTTTCTGCGCTACGGGTTGCAGGCGATGCGCTGGCGCAACCGCCGCTTCTGGTTGCTGCTGCTGGAGTATCTCTCCAGCGTGGCCTGGTGCTACAGCATGTTGCTGCTGGCGCTGATCTGGCTGATTGAGCCTGACGTGAGCGGACTGGCGGTGGGTCATCTGTTCCAGTGGACCGGGGTGATGATGACCGCCATCTGCCTGCTGCAGTTCGGGGTCAGCATCTTTATCGACAACCACTACGACAAGAGCATGGCCCGCAGCTTTATCTGGTGCGTCTGGTATCCGCTCATCTACTGGCTGCTCAATCTGGTGACCGTGGTGGTGGCGGTGCCCAAGGCGATCCTGCGTCGTCGTGGCCAGTTGGCGGTGTGGGAGAGTCCTGACAGGGGGGAGTCGTTCCGTGACAAAACATAAGTTGGCGAACGAGATGATCATCAGCAACGGTACCCGGCGCAGCTGGAAGTATCGGCTGCGGGATCTGCTGATCCTGCTGGTGACCTGGGTCGGCTGGATTTTTCTGGCCCTGCAACCCTGGCTCAACTATCTGGAGGCGGAGGAGGATGAGAGCTTTATCGGCTCGCTGGATGCCATCGAAGTGGGACAACTGTTTCTTGCCCTGCTGTTCGGCATCTTCCTGCTGATCCACTCCTGGGCAAAATACAACAGGCTGCTGCACCGGTTGGTGGGCAAGCGAACGGCCTCAAAAGCGCCGTAATCATGAGGGGCCAGTCGGCCCCTCTTTTGTTTCCGTTTGTCACACATTGCCACACAAGC
>OEQX01000245.1_pt1 | contig 14727 bp, 10 predicted proteins | sample 1539851 | NCBI WGS metagenome assembly OEQX01 (sample SAMEA3891238, study PRJEB23780) | metagenome | biome: terrestrial biome; feature: animal house; material: water of meat washing | place: Italy | collected 2015-05-12
AGAGCCTTATAGGCGCATTTGAAAAACCTCCGGCTATGCCGGAGGATATTTATTACTTATGACTGCCTGATGCGCTACGCTTATCAGGCCTGGGAAGATGGTGCAATATATTGAATTTACGCGATTTTGTAGGCCGGATAAGGCGTTCACGCCGCATCCGGCATGAACAACGAGCACTTTGCCAACAAACTGAATAGCTCAAGGGAATTCAAAATGAAGACCAAAAGGAGTCTGGTCGTCAGAGTGACATTAATTACCGCCACACTACTGCTGACAGCATGCGCCCAACCTGAACAATCATCATTAGCTGGTGACTGGTTACTGACCCCTAAAGATAAAACCAGAGGATTAACGGGGAGCATTGCGGTAAATATTGCGCTTTCCCGGTGTAAGACAAATTGCCGTGGCGATAACTTACCTGATAATACCCGCCGCTGGCAGTTGTCAGGCGGGAACGAAAAAGAACTTACTTATCTTCACGATATGTCAGCACAAGAAAAGGCCGGTTTAAATCCTGGTTGGCAATGCTACACCTCATTTTTTATGCAGGTTTGCCAGGGCAAGCCCGGCACTCGACCGATAGTTAATGAGGATTATGTCAGCGAAAGCGGCTTTATTGGCTCGATGATGCATGTCGGGATTATTGAGTTGCGACGCTGCCAGTCAGAAAATTGCCAGCAAGAATTGAAAGCGATAAATACACATTAAAATAGCGAGTCCAGGAATGAAACCCGGACCTGAACATGTCTTATTGCGTGAATGTTTCTTTCATTTGATACTGCATTTCCCAGAGTTCAGTAAGCGAAATAACTTTTCTTGTTCTTGCTTCTTCACTTTGTACCCATAAGAAAGGGTAGAAAGTGAAGGCTTCCGTTGCCGATAATTTTATTACGTCTTCTTGCCATTGCGGCCAGCGTACATTTTCATTGAAGGTATCTAAATCACCGGATAATGCCCACTGAAGAAACTCAGAATATCCAACCTCCAGACTTTCCCAAATCAGCGTATCTGGCGCAAAATAATAAACGCAGCCAGTATCTTCCCCAAGATCGCCACCATTAAGAAAATTCCCCCTGCGACATCATCGGCGATGGGTAAAGCCCGCACGCTTGCGAATTCAGGGCGTTGTGTCCAATCACGCATCGCTACTTGCTCCTTGTATGCTACGGTGTCATTTATGATGAGGCATTGTATGGGACATTTTTTAAATATTAAGTTCCTTATATGTGAATAAAAAATGACTTTATCCATACAATGCCACTTTTTTCAAAGCATAAACCGATACCCAATACTGGTTTCAGTAATGAAATGGCGGGGCGGGCGAGATCCTGTTCCAGTTTTTGTCGCAAATGCCTCATATAATTACGCAAATAGTTGCTGTGTCCGACCGCGTTTGGATCCTACACCTGCCGGATGCGGCATAAATAAAGAACTCTTTGTCAACAAACAGAAAGGGCGACCATTCAATCGCCCTTTTTTACTTTGCTTTATTAACCGTGTTTATTTTTCAGTTCAAAGCGTGGTGAGACCAGACCATACAGTGTCCAACCAAGGAAGGTCACGATGGAACCGTACAGCATGGCTTCTTCCCCGGATGAGTACAGCGCATAGAAACTGTACATCGCACCAACAAAGGCAACAAAGTTTGCTACTTTCGCTTTTGATGGTGGCACATTAGCGACCTGCTGAATAATGACTAATGCTGCCATCGACAGAATATACGGAATGATATTGGTCACCACGGCCAGGTTAACCAGCACGTTGAACTGGCTGTTCAGTGACGGGCTAATGGTCATCAGTGCCAATCCACTCTGAATAATCACAATGGTCAACATTCCCTGAACCGGTGCATCCACTTTGGTTACACGGGAGAAAATTTTAGGGAAGTAGCCTTCATCAGATGAAGATTTAAACACCTGGGCAATGGTGAACTGCCAGCCAAGCAGTGAACCGCAGCAGGACATCACCATCAGCGCCATAATGACTTTACCCACTTCTGGCGTGAACATCTGTGCGAAAGTCAGGCCAAATGGTGCCGTTGAATTTGCCAGCTCCATATTAGGCACTATCCCTGCAATCACGTTGGTGGAGACGATATAAATCACCGCCGCACCTAAAGTACCGCCAAGAACTGCAATCGGCACGTTACGTTCCGGGTTTTCAACTACTTCGGCGTTGGCACAGGCTGACTCCAGACCGAGGAAAGCCCACAACGTCATGGCGATGGAAGAACCTACAGCGCTAAAGAACGGCACATGGTGCGGGTTCCATGAGTTAGCGTATAGCGTCGGGCTAAACCAGAACCAGCCGATAATGCACAGACCGACGACCGGAATAATGACCCCCCACACAGTAATGCTACTGATTTGCCCGGTAATGCGCGCACCACCAAAGTTAGCCACGGTACAAATCCACAGCACTCCGATGGTCGCAAGACCAATCTGCACTGGCGACAAACTCGCGCCGAGCAGTTCGGTGCCGTAACCAACCGCCGAAATAGCAATCGCGACGTTAGCAATCAGCAGCGAGACACCGTAGGTGTAGTTCGCCATAAAGTTCCCGGATTTACCGAAAGCATACTCCGCATAACCGCCCATACCGCCTGATTTACGGCTGAACATACCGCATTTTGCGAATGCCCATGCCAGTGCCATTGAGCCTACGGCTGTCACCAGCCAGGAGATAATTGAGATTGTCCCAACTTCGGCAAGCTTTGTCGGCAGCATGATGATACCGGAGCCCATCATGTTGACCATCGTCAGTATGGTTAACTGAACGACGCCCATCTTATTCGATTTAGCCTGACTCATAATTTTTCCCCTTTCAACAGGGTGCTTTGCGCATCACGAGGCTTGATGACATAGCACCAAACTTGCTTACGACCATCATGTTCTTCGATATAGACACCCTGCAGCTCTGGTGCAAAACCTGGCAGCAGGTTGATCCCTTCTTCCAGAGCGCTGAAGTAACGCAGAACAGCACCACCCCAGATTTCACCCGGAACAACACACAGCACACCCGGAGGATAAGGAAGCGCACCTTCGGCAGCGATACGGCCTTCTGCATCCGGCAGACGAACCAGCTCCACTTCACCGCGTAAATAGGCGTAGTTGGCTTCTTGTGGATTCATGCTTACGCGTGGGAAGTGTTCCTTACGGAACATCTCTTTTTGCAGTTGTTTCACGTTGTGACGGGCATACAAATCATGCATTTCCTGACACAACTGACGCAGGGTATAACCGGTGTAGCGCTCTTCATGCTGTTTGTAGATGGAAGGCAGTACTTCTGATAATGGCGCGTCGGACTCAAGCAGTTTTTCGAAGCGTACCAGCAGAGCAACAAGTTGCTGAAGTTTGGCCATATCTTCTGCCGGAGTCAGCAGAAAGAGGATGGAGTTAAGATCGCATTTTTCCGGCACTACGCCATTTTCGCGCAGGAAGTTAGCAAGAATCGTCGCGGGTACACCGAACGCTTCATATTCGCCGTTACGTGCATCAATACCTGGGGTTGTCAGCAACAGTTTGCACGGATCGACAAAGTATTGATTCTCTGCATAGCCTTCAAAAGAATGCCAGTGCTCACCTGGTACAAACTGGAAGAAGCGCAGATCAACCGCAATTTGCGCCGTTTCATACGACTGCCAGGGTTTACCATCCACCAGTTCAGGTACGAATGGACGAATATGCTGACAGTTATCGAGGATCAGTTTGCGGGCATTAATGCCATTTACCACACAATCCATCCACATATTACGACCGCTGACACCTTCATGCATTTTGGCGTTGATATCCAGTGCGGCAAACAGCGGATAGAACGGGCTGGTGGAGGCATGCATCATAAAGGCGTTGTTCATGCGTTTGTGCGGTACATAACGCTGTTGCCCTTTGATATGGCTGTCTTTTTTATGGATTTGTGAAGTCTGAGAAAAACCAGCCTGCTGTTTATGCACAGATTGCGTAACCAGAATACCCGGATCGTTCTCATTAAGATCCAGCAACAGTGGTGAACAGTCCGCCATCATCGGGATAAACTGCTCATAGCCGACCCATGCGGAGTCAAAGAGGATGTAGTCACACAGATGACCAATTTTATCCACCACCTGACGGGCGTTATAAATCGTACCGTCGTAAGTGCCTAGCTGAATAACGGCGAGGCGGAAAGGACGAGCCTCTTTTGCCCGCTGCGGTGCGAATTCCGCGATCAGTTCACGCAGGTAACTTTCTTCAAAACAGTGAGCGTCAATACCACCGATAAAACCATACGGGTTACGTGCGGTTTCCAGATAAACCGGTGTCGCGCCAGCCTGTAGCAACGCTCCGTGGTGGTTAGATTTGTGGTTATTGCGGTCAAACAGCACCAGATCACCCGGTGTCAGCAGGGCGTTTAAAACCACTTTGTTAGAAGATGAAGTGCCATTTAAAACGAAGTATGTTTTATCGGCATTAAACACTTTTGCCGCATGTTGCTGTGCAATGCATGGCGCGCCTTCGTGAATCAGCAGATCGCCCATCGCTACGTCGGCGTTGCACAAGTCAGCACGGAACAGCGCCTCACCAAAGTATTCCACAAACTGATTCCCCGCGGGATGGCGACGGAAAAATTCGCCGCCCTGATGACCGGGGCAATCAAACGCGCTGTTACCCTGATTGACATAATCGACCAGTGCGCGGAAGAAGGGCGGGCGCAGTTGCGTTTCATAATGGCTGGCTGCGGTTTCTAACTGACGACCATAAAATTCTCGTCGCGATTCGCAATTCTCAAAGACACCCGAAATACGGGGCAAATACTCTGCGGGTACACGTTCTTGATTTTCAGTAGCAATAAATACCGGGATGCCATAACCCGTGGCATCGATTTCATCGAGTTTTCCGCGTGTAACATCGTTGAGCGATAAAACTATTGCCGCCACATCGATATTACTGTTTTCATTAATATAGATACATTCTCGCTGCGTGGTAAAACAGTCCGGGCAAGAATCACTAACCGCAATTTTTAATTTTGACATTTTCCATCTCTTTATTTTGGGTAATAGCAGGTCCTCAATTTCTCGAATGAGAAATCGATCGTGCCGGAAAAAAAGCAAAGTTACCCCGCTGATAAATTAATCAGAAGTTTGCTTTTTTCAGAATGCAGAAACCCTTATCAGTCCGGTGGCTGATAATACAAGGGTTAACAGAGAATGAGCACTGCGGAATACAGGCATATGCCTGTAATACAGAGAGTCAGGAAGACCTGTACGCTGAAGTGCCCTTAGTCGGTAGACTAACGGGCATTGAAGAAGTGAAAGTCGAAGCTATTGCGATGAGCAAACTTCATAATATGAGTTGTCCGCCTTATATGGGGCATAGTGCGGCTGTTATTTTCCATTTAATTTACCTTTCCTGATGTGAATGAAGGTGAAGGTATTCTATCCAGGAAATACGGTTGAACTGTGAAGGTGATCAATAAAAAATGATCAATCTTAATTTATTTAATGATGAGCTTTTTACTCAGTAATATAAAATATTGAATTGTTATTTTTGTGTGTTGTTTAAGATAAAAAGCCGTATTTATTATTACGGCTTTAATTAATAAAAGGCAGGATGTATTAAAATTAATATTCAAAGCATAAACCGATACCCAATACCGGTTTCAGTAATAAAATGGCGAGGCCGGGCCGGGTCCTGTTCCAGTTTTTGTCGCAGATGCCCCATATAAATACGCAAATAATGACTGTGTTCGACCGCGTTTGGCCCCCACACCTGGTTAAGGAGCTGGCGCTGGGTGAGCACTTTTCCCGCATTATTAAGCAACACTGCCAGCAGGCGGAACTCAATCGGGGTGAGATGCACCTCTTCCTCGCCCCGATGGATCACACGAGCTGCTAAATCGACGGTAACATCGGAAAATTTCACCAGCGGATCGGGCGCGGCGGTGGCGGAGTGGCGACGTAAAGCGACGCGCAGACGGGCCTGCAATTCGCCAATGCCAAACGGCTTACTCAGATAATCATCCGCTCCGGCATCCAGCGCGGCGATTTTGTCGCTCTCTTCGCTACGTGCGGAAAGCACAATCACCGGCACCGCGCTCCACTGGCGCAGGTCGCGGATAAACTCAATCCCATCACCATCGGGCAGGCCGAGATCGAGAATAATCAAATCTGGCTTACGGGTAGCCGCTTCCAGCAAGCCGCGTTGCAGCGTTTCGGCCTCAAAGACGCGCATACCGTCGCCTTCCAGCGCCGTGCGCAGAAAGCGACGAATAGCCTGTTCATCTTCAACAATCAGAACGTTTGTCACATATCCTCATGAAATTCTTCAAGTTCAGGGGCAGTTTGCTGGGGAAGTGTAACACGAAAACAGGCACCACCTTCCGGTCGGTTGAACGCGGTAATGGTGCCGCCGTGTACATCCACAATCGCCCGACAAATTGCCAGCCCAAGCCCTACACCCGGTACCGCCGACTCTTTATTCCCGCGAGCAAACTTATCAAATATCGTCTGCTCCTGGCCTGGCGGAAGACCGGGGCCGTTATCCCAGACATCCAGTTGTAGCTTCTCGCCCTCAACGTGGGCATCGATACCAATTTCGGCCTGCGCACCCGCGTATTTCACCGCGTTCTCCAGCAGATTAATCAGCACCCGTTCAAAGAGCGGCCCGTCAACGTGGATTAAGGTCAGCGGTTCTGGCAGAGAAAGATTGATAGGCGACGATAAACCCGGTTCCAGCATTTGCAGCGCGCTGCCGACCACTTCTTCCAGCGTTAACCACTCTTTCTTCAAATTAAAGCCGCCGGACTGAATTCGCGCCATATCGAGCAGATTATTCACCAGTCGGGTCGTGTTCAGCACATGCTGACGAATCTCGCTGGCCTGGCGGGCGTGGGGCGATCCTTCGCTTGCCAGATCGAGCGTTAAGATTTCTGCCTGACCGAACAGCACCGTGAGCGGCGTGCGTAAATCATGCGAAAGCGCCGCCAGCAGAGCGTTGCGGATCTGTTCACGTTCGCTTGCCATCCGCGCCTGTTCTTCGCTGGCGGTCAGCGTCAGCCGCTCAAGCGCATTGGCGACTAACAGCGTAAACGTCTCCAGCAGGCGCTGCTGTTCCGGGATCATCAACTGGCGCAGATTCCCCGGTTCCACCACCACCAGTCCGTAGGTTTTCTCGCCGCTTTTTAGCGGCAAAATCTGGTACGGTACACCGGGTAACGTGTCGGTGCCCGCGCCCGCAGGCAGACCTTTATCAAAACTCCACTGCGCGATGGCATCGTCCCACGGCGTCATTCCTTGCGGATGTGTTAACGGCTGCAATTTACCGTTGTCATCAGGCAGCAACACCTGGCTACGGGCATGAAACGTGGAGGCAATAAACTGTTCGCTGGTGGCGGCGATATCCTGCGAACTACGGCCCACAGCCAGAGCTTTGGACATTTCATATAAGTGCCGTGTGCGTTGTTCGCGGTAACGGGCTACCCGCGCCTGATAACGCACGCCAGCAGTAAGGTTCCCGATCACCAGCCCGACGGTTAACATCACCGCGAAGGTCAGCAGATATTGCACATCAGAGACGGCGAGCGTGCCGCGTGGGGCGATAAAAAAGAGATCGAAACTCACCACATTAATGACGGTAGCAACCACCGAAGGCCAGCGTCCATAAAATAGCGCCACCACCACCACGCCAAGTAGATACAGCATCACCAGGTTGGCGGCATCAAACGCCATCAGCCACTGCATGGCAATTAAGGTGATAACGGCGCATAACGCGGCGGCAACCACGCATCCCTGAATCTGTACCCGCCACTTGTCTTTAAAAGAGCGGCTATCCGGCGCGTTGTTAATCGTGCGGGCGGGTGGTTCATCAAGCGCGACCAGCACCTGATCGAGATCGGGGGCGATGCGTGCCAGCCGGTCAGCAAATGTTTCCCGACGCCACCAGCGGCGCGAAGCCGGGCGACCGAGAATAATCTTGCCGAGATTATGTTCACGGGCATAACGCACTACCGCTTTCTCTTCCGCTGGATCAGAAAGTGTTGCCGTCTCCGCGCCCAGCTCCTGCGCCAGACGTAAGGCGCTGAGAATTGCCCGACGTTTTTTCTCCGGTAAGCGATGCAGGGCAGGGGTTTCAACATACACCGCGTGCCAGACACTGCCCAGGCGCGAGGCCAACCGCGCCGCCGCGCGGACCAGTTTCTCACTGCCGGTGTTATGCCCGATGCATAATAGGATCGCGTCGCGTGTGTGCCAGACTTTCTCTTCGCCAGGATGCCCCCGCCAGGCGCGCATTTGCTCATCTACGCGATCGGCAGTACGGCGTAGTGCCAGTTCGCGCAGGGCGATCAGATTACCTTTGCGGAAAAAATGTTCAATGGCGCGCTCCGCCTGCCCGGCAATATAGACTTTGCCTTCTTTCAGTCGCTGGCGCAGATCGTCCGGGGGCAAGTCCACCAGCACTACGTCGTCGGCGGCATCAAAAAAAGGATCGGGCACGGTTTCCCGAACCTGAATTCCGGTGACGCCGCTGACCACATCATTCAGGCTTTCCAGATGTTGAACGTTGACGGTAGTGAAAACATCAATGCCAGCTTCCAGCAGCTCTTCGATGTCCTGCCAGCGTTTGGGATGACGAGAACCTGGCGCATTACTGTGCGCCAGTTCGTCCATTAAGATCAGTGCCGGACGGCGGGCGAGGGCGGCATCGAGATCAAACTCGCTGATGTGCCGCCCACGGTACGCCTGGCGTTTTAACGGCAGAACAGCCAGCCCTTCCAGCATTGCGGCGGTATCTTTCCGACCGTGGGTTTCTACCACGCCAGCCACAATATCCAGCCCTTGCGCCCGCAGTCGCTGGGCTTCCGCCAGCATCGCCCAGGTCTTCCCGACGCCTGCGCAGGCACCGAAGAATACTTTCAGCTTCCCCCGATGCGGCGCGGCAGCTTGTTCCAGCAGACGATCGGGGTCGGGACGTAAGGGTTCGTTATTCATCAAGCTTATCCAGTGCCAGATTGAGTTCGACAATGTTGACGACCGGCTGGCCGATATATTTCACCAGCGGTTGTTGGCTGTATTTTGCGATCAGTTGCGTGAGCTGTTCAACGCTGAGATTACGCGCTTTCGCCACGCGTGGGATCTGCCAGGCCGCCGCTTGCGGGGTGATGTTATTGTCCAGCCCGCTTGCTGACGCCGTCACCAGTTCAACCGGAACGTTCGTGCTGGCATCCGGGTTAGCAGCCCGTAATGCGGCAACGCGTGCGGCTATCTGTTTATCCAGCTCCGGGTTACTGACTGCCAGATTGCTCCCGCCAGAAGCCTGTGGATTATAGGGCATTTCTGCTGTTGCCGACGGGCGACCATGAAAATAGCCGTTGCCGGTAAAATTTTGCCCGATTAATGCCGAACCGCGCACCGTATCACCTTCACGAATCAATGAACCGTTGGCCTGCCAGGGAAACCACCATTGCCCCAGTGCGGTGGTCAGCAGCGGGTAAACGCCGCCAGTAATCAATAACAGAAAGAGAAATGTCGATAATGCCGGACGTAATCCACGCATGGTAAACCTCACACCAGACCGCAAACGGTTAGCAGTAAATCAATGACTTTGATACCAATAAACGGCACCAGCAGCCCACCCAGACCGTAAATCCATAAGTTACGGCGCAACATGGCAGAAGCGGTAAGCGGTTTATAACTCACGCCTTTTAACGCCAGGGGAATCAAAAAGGCGATAATCAAGGCGTTGAAAATGACCGCACTGAGAATGGCGGAGTCGGGCGAATGCAGGCGCATGATGTTCAGCGCATTTAACTGCGGATACGTTGCCGCGAACGCCGCTGGAATAATGGCGAAGTATTTCGCCACATCGTTGGCAATGCTGAAGGTGGTCAACGAGCCACGGGTCATCAGCATCTGTTTGCCAATGTGCACTACCTCGATCAACTTGGTCGGGTTGGAGTCGAGATCCACCATATTGCCCGCTTCTTTCGCCGCCTGGGTGCCGGAGTTCATCGCCACCGCAACATCGGCCTGTGCCAGCGCCGGAGCATCGTTGGTGCCATCGCCGGTCATCGCCACTAAACGGCCTTCCGCCTGATACTGACGAATCAGTGCCAGCTTGGCCTCCGGTGTTGCTTCGGCGAGAAAATCATCGACGCCCGCTTCCGCAGCTATCGCGGCGGCAGTCAGACGGTTATCGCCGGTAATCATCACCGTTTTAATGCCCATTTTACGCAACTGCGCGAAGCGCTCTTTAATACCGCCTTTGACGATATCTTTCAGCGCAATAACGCCAAGCACATGGGAGCCTTCTACTACTACCAGCGGCGTGGCTCCCTGACGCGCAACCTGATCGACTTTTTGATCGACATCGGCAGGGAAGTGACCACCATTAGCCTCAACATGGCGGCGAATGGCATCGACAGAACCTTTACGGATCATGCGGTTGTCGATGTTGATCCCGCTCATCCGGCTTTGCGCAGTAAACGGTACAAAGGTGGCATGGAGCGACTGCACATCGCGCTCGCGCAGGTTAAAACGTTGCTTGGCGAGGATCACAATACTGCGACCTTCCGGCGTTTCATCAGCCAGCGAAGCCAGTTGTGCGGCGTCAGCCAGCGTTTTTTCATCCACGCCCTGCGCGGGGATAAACTCCGACGCCTGACGGTTACCGAGTGTGATGGTGCCGGTTTTATCCAGTAGCAGAACGTCAACGTCACCTGCCGCTTCAACTGCACGTCCGCTGGTGGCAATCACATTCGCGCCCAGCATCCGACTCATCCCGGCGACGCCGATCGCTGACAACAGGCCGCCAATAGTGGTTGGGATCAGACAGACCAGCAGCGCCACCAGTACCGTTACACTCACTGCATTACCGCCCCACGCGGAAAACGGCCACAGCGTGGCGGTTGCCAGTAAAAAGACGATAGTCAGGGCAATCAGGAGAATGGTCAGGGCAATCTCGTTCGGCGTTTTGCGTCGCTGTGCGCCTTCCACCATCGCGATCATCCGATCCAGAAATGTCTCACCGGGGTTAACGCTGCACTCAATTACCAGCCAGTCAGAAAGAATACGCGTGCCGCCGGTGACGGAGGCAAAATCGCCGCCGGATTCACGGATAACCGGTGCTGATTCCCCGGTGATGGCGCTTTCATCGACCGATGCACCCCCTTCAATAACTTCACCATCGCAGGGGATAATATCGCCAGCTTCTACCAGTACGATATCGCCTTTACGCAGTTGATCGGCAGGAACTTTGTCTGCCGCAGCGCCATATTTCGGCTCACGAAGCTTGCGGGCAAAGGCAGTTTTTTTCACCCCTTTCAGACTGTTGGCCTGCGCTTTACTGCGGCCCTCTGCCAGCGCCTCGGCGAAATTAGCGAACAGTACGGTGACCCACAGCCAGCCGCTAATTGCCGCGCTAAACAGCGCATTGCCAGGCATCGCACCGCTTGCCATTGCGATGCAAATAAAGGTGGTTAACAGACTGCCGATCCAGACGATAAACATCACCGGATTACGCCATTGCGCCTGCGGGTTTAATTTTTTCATCGCTTCTTTCAGCGCCTGAACGACAAGTGTTGGTTCGAATAGCGCCAGTTGTTTACGACTCATATTCAGTGCTCACTCAATATCATCAGGAGAGATATTCCGCCACCGGACCAAGCGCCAGGGCAGGGATAAAGGTCAGTGCGCCAACCAGCAACACGGTGCCGATTAACAGGCCAACAAACAGCGGGCCGTGCGTTGGCAGCGTGCCGGAGCTGGCGGGTTGGCTCTTTTTACTCACCAGCGAACCGGCAATTGCCATCACCGGGATAATCACCCCGAAGCGCCCGACAAACATGCACAACGCCAGTAAACAGTTCCAGAACGGAGAGTTGGCGCTTAATCCGGCAAAGGCGCTGCCGTTGTTGTTAGCGGCGGATGACACGGCGTACAGCACTTCGCTAAAACCATGCGGGCCAGGGTTGAGCATGGCGCTACGTCCGGCGTCGGTCATCATCGCCAGCGCCGCGCCCATCAGCACCAGCGTCGGGGTGACCAGAATCGCCAGTGCAGTCAGTTTCATCTCGCGTACGTCGATTTTTTTACCCAGATATTCCGGTGTACGACCAATCATCAGCCCGGCAATAAACACCGCCAGCAGGACAAACAGCATCATGCCGTAAAGGCCTGAACCGACGCCGCCGAATACCACTTCACCAATTTGCATCAACCACATCGGCACCATGCCACCAAGAGCGGTAAACGAATCATGCATCGCAATCACCGCGCCACAGGAAGCCGCCGTAGTCACGACCGCAAACAGGCTACTGACCAGCACGCCGAAACGGCTCTCTTTACCTTCCATATTGATGCTGCTGTCCGCACCCAGCGCCAGCAGATGAGGATTACCCTGAACTTCTGCCCACATCACCACGCTTGTGCAGATAACAAAAATCACTGACATCGCCCACAGCAACATGCGCCCCTGACGACGATCGCCCGCCACTTCACCAAAGGCAAAGCACAGCGCTGTTGGGATCAAGAAGATCGCTAGCATCTGCACGAAGTTGGTCAGTGCGGTTGGGTTTTCAAACGGATGCGACGAGTTGGCATTAAAGAAGCCACCGCCGTTAGTACCGAGCATCTTGATCGCTTCCTGAGAAGCTACAGGCCCCATGGGTAACAGCTGTTGCGCTCCTTCAACGGTATTCACCGCCTGATAGGGCAGAAAGTTTTGCAGCGCACCTTGTTGAATAAAAAACAGTGCGATCAACAACGCCACAGGGACTAGCACCCATAACGTGATGCGTAGCAGATCGACCCAGGCATTCCCGAGTGTGCTCATGCTCTGGCGGGTAAACGCACGGATGAGGGCAAAAATCACCGCAATCCCGCTGGCGGCAGAAAGAAAGTTTTGCACCGTTAAGCCCGCCATCTGGCTGAAATAGCTCAACGTGGTTTCACCGCTATAAGATTGCCAGTTGGTATTGGTGACAAAGCTGACGGCGGTATTCAGCGCCAGATCCCATGACAGCCCTGGCAACTGCTGTGGATTAAGCGGCAGATAGTGCTGACCGAGCAACATAAAAAACAGCACCGCCAGCCCCAGCATATTCAGGCCAAGAATGGCTGAGAGATACTGCTTCCAGTTCATCTCGCGGTCAGAGACGCCAAGCGCGCTAAAGAGTACGCGTTCAACGCCCGTCGTACCAGGAAGAGGAATATCATTAATCAGCCGCGCCAGCCCGCTGCCTAAAGGACGTGCCAGCACCATGAACACCAGTAAAAACGTGGCGATCAGTAAGAACCCTTGCGCAGCCATCAGAACGCCTCCGCATTGATCAGGGCATAAACCAGATAACCCAGTAATAAAAACACCAGCAACACGCCGGCTATCACGCCTGCACTCACAGTGCACCTCCAGTGGCCTAAAAGTGATACCGGAAGGGTAGAATTCTGGCTGCAAAGATTTCGCAAAAATCTTCGGGCGTGGTGTAAAAAAAGTATAAAAATGGCAAAAGCCATGATTTAACTGATGGTTAGTATTAATTTAACTTTTGTGTAACTTAATTACAGTGTGAATGTAAATAAACCATCAATAAGCAAAAATAAGTGGTCGGATGAGTAGTAAAATTACACAAAAGGCGGTACTATTTTCATCAGATAAACAAATTCATTTTTCCGGTGCCATTCACCGGGTAGATACAAAAGGGGGAGAAAAGTATGGAACTCTACAGAGAATATCCTGCATGGCTTATCTTTTTACGCCGTACTTATGCGGTTGCAGCGGGCGTTCTGGCGCTGCCTTTCATGCTTTTCTGGAAAGACCGCGCCCGCTTTTACAGCTACCTGCACCGCGTCTGGTCGAAAACCAGCGAGAAACCGGTGTGGATGGATCAGGCCGAAAAGGCAACGGGTGATTTTTACTGATTGCCTGCGCGTTTAAGCCAGCCTCGTATCAGGGGGCTGGTTTAGGCGTTTTGAATCAACGGGTTCCATGGTGTTGTTCATTTAATCACTGTTTTAGCATCAATTTTCAATAGTATCCTTTCATAGGACTACTCTGGATGCGTTCACCTTCATTGTCGCTCTAAGCAACTAGATCCTCAGAAATCTCCAGTTAGGTTGCATCCTTCCTTACACACTTTCCTGAAACTTCAGGGTAAGGTGAGAAAGCCGCCATCACTTTTTCTTATTCCAGCATCTAAATAAATTCCGAATTTTGCTATTAATATCGCTACCGCAATAAAAACAGATAGTAAAGAGAGTAATATATACTTTAGTGATATGTTAAGAATAATTGATTGTTAACATATCTAATGGGATAAGATGTGTTTCTGTTAATGAAAATATTCAACATTTATAGTTGATAATTAAAATACACTCGATATCTCAGCCCTTTCTATGCAAGATGCAATTTTATAAGCTGTCCATTTTTTATATGGAGGCGGTAGTGTGTTTGTTACTCGTGATTTTATTTGTATGGTGAATATGTTGGGATTGTTAAATACATAACGGCATATCAGTTCCGGTCATTGTAAATATGGGTAATTGCTTAATGTTATTAGTGATTACGGCTTGAAAGATAAAGAGTGCTGTAAAGCGGTGATAGACATTACATTCATGATTAAAAAACAGAACCTGTCAATAAATAATTCATTTATTAAAAAGGACGACTTCTATTATGACGGAATATTATCTCAATGAGGCGGTTTGCAAATACAGAGCCAGTTTCTCCGGGGTAACGAGCAGGTGTACCAGTGTCAGGTGGC
>OEQX01000246.1_pt1 | contig 14682 bp, 21 predicted proteins | sample 1539851 | NCBI WGS metagenome assembly OEQX01 (sample SAMEA3891238, study PRJEB23780) | metagenome | biome: terrestrial biome; feature: animal house; material: water of meat washing | place: Italy | collected 2015-05-12
ACTATATTCCTTGGCGAGGCGTTCAATTTCTAGCAAGGCATTTACCTGAATGAATACTGAAATGACTTCTGGCAATCTTGTTTTTTCTTGATGAGTTAAACGACGAAGCCTAGGTCTAACGATACTTTTATCATACAAAATTATTTCATTTCTCTCGAAATGAAATAATTCTACATACTTATCTTTTTGATCTGAACGAGGTGATCTATCGAAGGCGACAATACTACCAAACCCATATCCTTCATCGATAAAACCAAACCACAAAATTTTTATATAAAATCTATAATCCATATCACTAAGTGAGTGATTATGGGAGCGCTTCAGCAATTGCTCCTTAATACATTCAGTAGTCAATTCCAAATCATCAGGATCATCTTTATCCATAGATAACTTAAGCTTAGCTGCCATACCATAATTACTGAGTTCCTTTTTCATAAAACCTCCATGACTACAACGGATGCAACATATCACAAGCAGAACATCAAGAGAAAAATGAACTCATGCCATATGTGACAAGATATGAAAAATGCGTTCTAAAACGATAGTTTGAGTTACGCTATTTGTGTTCAAGAGCCTATGGCGACCACCAGGCGGCGCCGATCATTACCAGTTGCACTAGAGTGGAACAGAGTGATGGTTTACATGGGGTATGCTCAGACACAAGGAATAGTGCAGAGCAGCATTAGATATAAGGTTCCACTAAAACATAGATCAATTAATTTTGGTTATCACAATTATATGTTGTGATTAATGACTCACCATTTACCACCACGGTCACTCCACCCTTGTCGATGATTTTTTTAAGATGGCGTAATGAATCCTGTAACTCAGACAAAAGCTTAACTGCATCCTTTTGCCGAAGAACATATTTGTCATTGCTTTCTAATTTTCCGTAGTCTAGGGCCAGATCAACCATGCGCTTACTGATTCCACGTTGTGTCATTCGCTGCTTGAAGTGATGCGTACATTCCATGTTCTAACCCTCCAGTAATACACTCTCACCATTTTTGACCAACCCTCTAGTTACTGTTATTTCGTAACTGGAAGTTGCTCTCGAATTGCCAATGCACTCTCCCGTTCGGCCACTAAGGCTTCGCGTTTAGCCAACACCGCTTCGCGATCCATCACTACAGCCTCACGTTTTTTCAACGCTTCCATACGGTGATAGTCAGCACTCATTGCCTCAATCTCCTTAGTTAGTTTCTTGATGTCCCCCTTCTGCCTGTTCAGATACTTTTTAACTTCCCTCCAATCAATGCCTTCCCGAACGCAAAACGCCTCCTGTTCTCGTTCCTCATCCGCTTCCCTTTCCAGAAGCTTATTCATTAAGTCACGAGCGTACTGCGCTGCGTTGCGGCTGGCCTCGCGTCTGACCTCTTGAAACTCATTCCAATCCATACCTCGTTCAGCACACCACGCCTTATCAAGAGCCTCTCGCTCTGCCTCCAATTCACGCCATTTAGCTTCACGCTCGGCCAATTCGGCTGCCTTGCGAGCACGATAGTCGGCGGAGCGCTCTGCGGAGGTTTTGGCGATCCCTGTACTGGGGCGGCCGCGCTTTTTCATCTCTTCCATTCCATGCTCTCTTTTGTACTGCGTGTCATCTTGATTCAAAGAATAATCGCTCCGTCACTATAATGCAATTAGTGATGACACAATAAAGTAGATAATTTTTAACCGCAAAAGATCCCGTTTGAGGAGTAAACGAGGTGCGCCTAATGCCCATTATGTTTAATAGCCGACTTCACCTGGCAAAATCGACACCCTGCCGAAAATCGACCGCCTGAGCCGCATTCTGGCGCGTTTCTTCCCCCTGCCTGACCCGTTTATGGCCTGAAAGTTTGCGACGCATTGAGGGCCGTTTGAGGGCCGGATCTTGCGGGGTTCGGTTTCGACCAGATTTACATGCCAAGCCCCCCAATCCTTAGCCCCTTCGCCTTCTCCACTTTCGCCAGTGCCGCTACTTGCTCCGCGCATTGAGCAAGGTATTCAGCGCGTCCATCAAGCTCCCGACACTGGTGTTCAATCGACCTAGCGTTATCTTGGTCGTGGCCTCTGATGTCTCCACGGCGTTCAACAGCTCCCCGAAGTCGTGCTGTAGACCCCCGCACAGCGTCTCGAAGTCGCTGAGTACCCCGTTTAAGTGCTCCTGATACTCGGCCAAAGAGCGCCCCTGCTCCTGTAATTGCAGCGTCAAGGCCGCGGTCTGCTCTCTGTGTGTCGTCTCGATTTGCTCCAGCCTGCCGACCAAGATCCGTTCCAGTTCCGTCATTCACTGCACCTCCACGGCTTTGCGACCGTCTTTCATGTTGATCAAAGTCCCGAGTTGGGGGGCTGCTAGGTACACCTTGCCGTTGCTCTCGATGACCTCCACCCCCTTGATGGCTTCGAGCGTCGTGATCCGCTGCTGGATCTCGCTGCCGAGCCAGCTCAACAACCCCCAGCTCCCGAACCCGAGCCCCAATGACAGGCACGCGCCGATCAGACACGCTTTCCACCAAATGCCGGAAAATCGCCTCAGCAACAGGGCCTCCCTCCTGGACTGCCTCATGGCCGATCTCAGCGGTGCGGTCGCGGCCTTCATATCGCTGACGGTTGTATCCAGCTCGCCTTTCACAAGCTTTATCAATTCGCTCCTGACAGAATCGTGCAGCTCCCTTGTCCACCGTTCCGCCTCTACCTGTTCGGCGAGCTTCTGCTGCGCGATCCTCTCGCTCAAGAGTGTTTTCGACTGTCCAAGATGCTCCATAAATCTCCCCTTTGAGTCTGATTGCCTTCGGGTATCCCTCTGGCTTGATACTGAGATGATCGGCACCGGATCGCGTGATTTCGCATCCCATTTCCACGACCTTTCGCCGCAGATCAGCGGCGTTGGTGATCACCCCTTGGGCGATGAACCCCAGCAGGTACTCCGAGACCTGTTTCTTGATTGCCTTGCGGTCGTTGGCGTCCCTGTAGACGTCAAAGCTGGGCTGCACAGGCCGCCGCCTGAGCGGGTCGTCTGGCCGTGCCCAGCCCTTTCCGTAGTTCCATTTGTTCCGCAGCGAATCGAAGTGGCTCCGTTGACCTGGCGGGGCTACGTTCAGGGATTTTCCCGTGCCCAGGTGAACGCGGGGGATCAGGATGTGGACATGCACACCGCCATCTTCCTCGCGGTGCAGGACGGCGGTCAGGTGTACGTCCTGCCTGTCCAGTCCGGCAAAAGCCAACTTCTCGAAGTCGTCCAGCACGGCGTTGATTTCATCCTCTGTCGGTGCCTCTTCGGTAGCCCAAGAGATAACGGCGCTGGTATACCGCTGCTGGAACGGCAGAGAGTCGGCCAAGGCACCGAACAACACCGGGTCTCCCCGCAGCACCTCAACGCCTGCCCGAGCAACCCCCTTGTGGTCTAGATCCCCCATCAGGTAGGCACTGGCAGCAGCGCCAGAGCCTGTGCCGTGGGCCATAAACTTAATGTGCATCGTCGTCCCCCTTTGCCTTTGGTTTGGGTGGGGGCGGTAGCCGGGGGAGCAACTTGGCCGCCTCGGCCTCGATGCTCCGCAGATAGGCCAGCGCCTCTAACACCGGCATCCGATCACCCTTACTCCGGCACTCGTTGAGTGCCCGAGCGACCTGATTCAGGTTCGAGCCAAGCGCGGCCAGTTGCCGCATCAAAGCGGGGTCAGCATCGTTGCTGGTATCCCGTGGGGGGCGTGAGGGGCGCTTGCGGGGCGTGGGGATGTGCGTCTGCTGCCCAGCATCGACCGCCCCCCTGATCCAGTCCGATACACTGAGGCCAGCAGAGGTCGCCTGCTGGCGCCATACCTCCGCCGTGGCCTGGTCTATTCGGACGCTCACGGTCGTGCTTCTCGGGACTTTGGCCACGGTGCCTCCGGTGTGGTTTTGGGGTGGGGGATTGAAGGGGCAGCGCCCCTCAACAGCCCCGTATGTAGTTGCGCAGCAACGTAATACGGGTAGGCTGGCTTAATGCCAGTACAGCAAAAAAACAGGGGGTCGGCAACTTGCCAATTATCGTCACAGTGACACATAATCAATTACCGTTACAGTGACAGGAAATAACACCATGAAGGACACCAAGGATCAGGGGACTGGGGACATGTTTGGCATCAAGCGCGGACGGGGTAGGCCAAAAACCGGATCAGCCAAAACAGGGGCAGAACGACAAGCAGCCTACCGTGCAAAGCAGCAGGACAATAACGTTACTGTGACGATAAATCTGGCATTGGTAGAGGGGCTGGATGCCCAGATGCAGGCTATCCGGGATGGAGGGTCGGCGGTGGTACTGACCCCGGAGCAGGCCGGGGAGATCCTGCGGGCACTGCGAACGGCAGAGAACAAACAGCTCCGGGGATAAGACCTACTGCCCACAGGCCAAACACATGGCCTGATGGACAGCCCTTCGGGATCGGCCTTACCCCCCTCGCACCAATCCTCTCTCTTGAATGATTTTAAGGGCTCAAAGAACCCCCTGCGGGGGCTACTATCTGATAAGGCTTGTTTCGATCACTCAGATTCGCGTTTCAGGTACAGGCTGACCGTACTGGACGAGATCCCAAGATCCTCACCTATGTCGCGGTTGCTGTACCCCATACCCTTAAGCCTGAGCACCTCCGGTAAGAGGTCTGCACGAGCCTTACCGCTATTACTGGGCCTGCCCCCACCCTTGGATACTTTCCCACCCTTGGCCCCTCTGGCGGCCTGTACGGCGCTGAACCCTGCGGGGGTTAGGTTACGGTGCGTCCACTTCGCAATGGACTTAGCGATGTGCCTGACCTCGTTGGCCGGGAGCGGCGGCTCGAACTGGACGTTGTACCCGATCGCCCGATCTATAACGGCAGAGAGCCAAGCCTCATACCCCGGCCACCCCTGCCTAATCGCCTTGTAAGCCCACTGGCGCGTTTTCTCGAACAAGGTGCAGTTACGCCCCAACCCGTAAGCTGGAAGCTGTTTGCGGCCATTGTAGGGGCTTAAATCGAGGTAGTCGGCCAGCCAGCTCAGATCGTAGGAGGCGGGCTCCCATACCTGGACAAGCCAGTGGGTATGCAGGGGGTTCTTGCAGATCAGCCCGGAGTAGCCCAGATCCGCCCCCAGTTTCTCCCGGAGGGCGGCCTCGATGGCGGCGGCATACCGCAGTGGGGCCACCTTGCCGTCCGGGGCAGTGCGGATCGGGGTCTCCAGTCCGTAGATCAGGTGGGCGTGGCCGTTGGCCCTGTTCGTCACCGTGATGTTCGGTGCCGGGGCGCCTACGTCATCCCAGGATAACGTAGCGGCAGCATGGTCTACGTCAAACACGAGCCAATGCCGATGCGTTGGCCCGTTCGGCTGGATGTAACGAGCCCCAAGGGCACGGCTGACATCCGCAATGGACAGACCCGTGGTAAATTCGTCGGTGTGGTAGGGCTTCCGGGGCAGGCGCTCCCGGAACAGGTCAAGCTGTGCTCGATTCAATGACCACCGCGCATATTGGCGGCGCTAAAGGGTTGTCCGGTGTGATCCATGTGATATATTTCACCTATTGCATAAGCACGGCCCCGAACTCTCTGTAATCTCCCGCCAAGTTGATCAACAGAAGTTCGGGGTTTGTCTTTTCTAGGCAGTACGTTACCGCACGCCCCCCTCCATACGCAAACGCATACTGCCCTACCTACAAGCACCCTTCACCAGTGGCTTGGTAGCCGCAAGCGGGTATGAAACACCCTCAGAATTTGGATCTCCTCGCCCTTCACTCGGTATGGAATGAGGAACGGATAGGGTTGCAGCACAAGCTCTCTTGTTCCAGGTACGCGGCCAGGACGACCCATAGCGGGCTGAGCCACCAACAGATTGACCAAGCGATACACCTCGAACACAAACTCTTGGGCAACCCTAGGGTTCTCTTTCGCCAGGTAATCGTGGGCATCCTCCAGATTCAGTGCAGCCTTGCGCAGCCATTTAACCTGCATTGATACCCCACCGATTGAACTTCGCCATCATCTCCTTTTCGGGCACGAAGTCACCCGCATCCGCTTCACGCAATGCGGCTTCAACTTCCGCGATCTGCCAAGCTTCACGCGCCAAATAATCCTGGATAGCCTGATTCGCCAACCACGATTTGGTTCTTCCTGTTGATTGGGCCAGTTGCCCCAACTGTTGCTCTACCTCATCCGGTAAGCGAACGGACATAACACTCATACACACTCCATCAAGACACAATGTTTACATAATACTACACCTTTACTGAATGACTGGCAGCAAAAGGGGCGTCCGATTTAACGTAACGCCCCTTGTACGACAGACTGACAGATCTACCGGCACTGCTAAATAGCTGTTCCGAATAGTAGATCACCGGAGGAAGGGAACTCAGTCCAGTTTGTGCGATCTGATTAGTCGCTAAACAAAACAAGCCACACCCAAAGGACTGAGTTGATGCCTATCCTACCACCTCTGCCACGACCACAACGGCGCCGCATTCACAAAATCATCCATGCCACCCGTGATAAAGGACATGCTCGTCGCTTGATGGCCATCTTGCTGTTACATGAAGGACGCACGATCACCGATGTTCATCACCTTACCGGCGCTGCGCGCTCGACCATCGGTCGTTGGCTTCGGTGGTATCGAGATGAAGGCATAGATGCGCTAGAAGCCTTACCGGCTGGCCGTGCCCCAGTCTTACCTATCGCCAAGATTGTCACCTTACTGGTGCTGCTCATGCAGTTTTCTCCGCAAGATTTTGGTTATCAGCGCAGCCGTTGGTGTACTGAACTATTGGCTATAAAAATCAATCGGTTAACAGGGCTCAATGTGGCAGCCTCCACGCTCCGCCGATGGTTACCTCGTATGGGCATTGTCTGGCGCAGGCCCGTGCCGACCTTGCGGATAAAAGACCCAGCCTATCAGGAAAAAATGGCGAATATCGACGCCGCGCTGGCCCGCTGTGATGCCGATAATCCGGTGTTTTATGAGGATGAAGTCGATATAGACCTCAATCCCAAATTAGGAGCCGACTGGATGTTCAGAGCGCAGCAAAAGCGGGTTGTCACACCGGGGCAGAATGCCAAGCATTATCTGGCAGGCGTTCTCCACGCAGGCAACGGAAGGGTACTTTACGTCAGCGGGATCAAGAAAAACTCATCGCTGTTTATTGCCATGCTGGAAAAGCTGCGCCACCACCAGGGCCAAGGCGCCCAGGTGTTGTGACATGGAGATACTCCTCGATAGATGAATAAAGGGGCCAAGCCCCGGCTGGGGCGCATCATAACGGCTGGCGGGCCTGTGCTCCAGCCGCAATCACCTTCGCGAAGGCAAGGCTCTCGGTCGGTTGGCAGGCCTGCGCCCTAGCCCACCTCGACCCGGTTGCGACCCCGCTTCTTGGCCTGATAAAGCGCCTCGTCGGCCCGCTTGAGGGCCAGCTCCAGGGCGTCCCCGCTCCGCTCCGCCACCCCGAAGGAGGCGGTGATCCTGAGCCCGAGGGGCCAGCCCCGGTGCACCTCGAGCGCTCCCCTAAGCCGCTCGGCCAGGGCGGTGGCCCGTCCCTCGTCGTAATGGAGGCAGACCAGCACGAACTCCTCTCCCCCCCAGCGCACCAGGCGGCACAGGCTGTCACAATGGCGCAGCAACTCGCTCACCATGTGCTTGAGCACCTCGTCCCCCATGGGATGGCCGTGGGTGTCGTTGACCCCCTTGAAGTGATCGATGTCGATATAGATGAAGGAGAGCGGCATCTCCCCCAGTTCGCTCAAGAGCTTTTCGCCCCCGAGCCGGTTGAGGGCTCCGGTCAGGGGATCGTAACGGGCCTCTTCCTCGGTACGGCGGTTCTGCTCGCACAGGCTTTGGCTGAGTGCCTCCGCCGCCAGCCGCGCCTCACGGGCCTTGCGCAGTCGGTCCCCCATCCACAGGTACTGGAATATCCCGTATATCAGCCAGCCCAGCAGCAGCTGGCGGTAGAAGTCCCCCGGCTTGCCCCAGCGGCCATAGAACTCCAGCTTATCCAGGGTCAATCGGTAGTCCCCGGGTTGCATCTTGTCGTCGGTGGCAAGCTCGATGGCATAGACATGGTGCAGGTCCGGTCCCTGCTGCGCCAGCGGGATCCGGTACTGCTGCACCCACCAGGAGCTGGGGGCGAACACCTTGAGGGGGACGTCCTGGATGCGGCCGTAATCATCGGGGCGAAAGAGCACCTCGTTGAACTTGTGGGAAGTCTCGTCCCCGACTGTCGAGTAGGCGGGATCATAATTGCGCAGATAGAGGCGCCAGCTCTGCGGCGCCTCCCCTTCCACCCGCAACTTGACCCGCACGCCATCGAAATGGGAGAGATCCATGCCCCGCTCGGGGGCAGACAGGGTCAGGATCAGCTCACAGAAGGGTGAGGCGTAGCCCGCACGCAGCCTGCAGTCGATGGCCGGTTTGTCGCCGGCGGCGAGCAGCGTCGTAACCGAATGGCCCCCATGGGAGCGATCATCCTGGGCCCTAGCGGCTATGCCGGCCTGGCTCAGGATATCCAGCCGCCGTTCGGGTCCGAACTCGAACGCCAGGATGGCCAGCAGGCTGCCGAGCAGCAGGCTCCAGAACAACAGATTGGTCATGCGGGAATAGGATGGGGTCATCATGATCACACCTGGAAAAGAGCCTTTACTCTACACCTTGTGATTCCGCACCGTGCTGATCCAGATCCAAGGTTATTACACGCGCCCCCTCGGGCGCCGGGCATTGGTCGGCTCAGTCAGCGCACAGGGCGTCGCTTGCCATCTGCCGGGCTGAATCCTGTCGGCATTGCACCACAATAGGCGGACGCCAGCTCCTGGGGAAACGGGTTCCCGATGTCATCATTCCTTTCACCACTGAGCACTCCATGCCATGGAAAAATAAAGAAAAATCATCGCAGAGTCCCAGTCTACACAAGCAAGCGATACCGCAACACCCCCTATTCCTCTTCCCGCAGCGCCCGGTAGAGGGCAGGGCGGGAGCATACTTTGATTTTGAATGTTTTTTACTCAAAAATGGCGCGCTATATTTCATAACTCAGCAGAAAAAATCATTTTTCTCCGAGATTTTTAACGTCGTACGCCTGATGGACGAAAAACAAACGAAGTATGCTCCCGCCCTGGCGCCACCACTACCGACGAGCCAAAACCATCACGTTGATCCTCGATAACTACATCATTCACAAAAGCAAACAGACCGAGCGATGGTTGAAGAAGAATCCCAAGTTCTGCCTGGTGTTCCAGCCAGTTTACAGCCCTTGGGTTAATCACATAGAACGGCTATGGCACAAGTTACATGAAACCATCACGCGCAATCATCAATGCAGAGGGATGGCAAACCTGCTGGCCCGAGTGAAACACTTCATGGATACCGTGTCTCCTTTCCCGGGGAATGGCTATGGCACAGCGAAGGTGTAGCACTATTGGGATCAGTTATTTAGAGTGGGGCCATGCCCCATTTATCCAATGGTTCTTGCCAGCACGGCTATAGCCAGTACAGCCAAAGAGAAGCTTAGGTTTGCTGTGGGTGAATTCATGGCGAGGGTATGAATTAATTCAACAATCATGATCATCTCCTTGTTTGGAAGATAACAGGATGCAGGAAATCAATCTCATACAGGGAGGACAAAGTTTTCTTGCCAATTGTATCAAGTTGTTTTTTTTGTGAGACTCTCTATGGCAGCAGAGTAAGTTTCATCGAAAATCCTAAACAACTCTTCACTCGTCACTAAGCGCGGGGGGCTATATCCAGCTAATTCAGGAAATGCTAAAAAAGCCTGATAGTCCGCGCTGAATATCAACAAGTGTCCTTTCAACTCGCGTCCTTTATTTATGCTTTCCTCATAGATGCGCCGTTTATTTCGGCTATGCGCAGCAGACTCAATCCTTCGAATTATGCGGCGAATTTTTCGCTTCGGATCCGCATCAGGCATCTTCAATAAATCAACGATCTGCTGTTGACTCACGCCTGCGTTGACCATGCGAACAATTTCAGCATCTTGCGGCTTTGGCTTACCTGGAATCGGCCCACGCTTATTTTTGCAATTCCTTTTTATTTCGCCACCCCCAAAAAAAGACAACTACTCACTTTGGCAAAAAAGCCTATCTATGTATAGATAGGCTACTGGATTTTAGAAGCAGTGACATCCGTTATTTACAGTGATGTTTTACTCTCATATACGCTTCGGATAAACCGTTATTGAGCCAAGAAAGGCGACTAGGTCCGTTGGCGTCAGGATGAACCCACAACTCCCCAGCCTCTGAGCTAACTAGTGCTTTTTCCAGTCGTTGAGGAATGGAGAAGGAAACGGCCCCCGAGTCAATAGCCCTACCTCTCACAGAGATTTTTACCGGGCCAGGAAAACTAAACTTCAGCTCTGCACCTTCATTCATCGCTATGAATGGTCTTGAAAATGACGCAACACTGTACATTTTCCCCTTGTAACAAGAGAAAGACAATCCATAGTTAAGAGGCTTTGGCTTGCTATTTACTTGATACTGGCTGACAGGAGAAGCGTTGACCGTATCACCGTTTGACTTAGATACATACAGACTAGTCATTACTTCACCAGCCTGCTCCGACGTTTTACCGTGAAGAATTTCTCCTCGCCCTTGATTAAGGTTTTCTTTTGAAATAGATGTATCTATTGTCATTAGCCTACTATCTAGCAGGCCAACATCAGAGAGGGCATAATAATCAGAGAAAATCTGGGTTCCTTTGGAATCTAAAAAATGCGCTTTAAAATAACCACGACCAGAACTGGTTGGCTCAAGAACCACATCTTTCAGCGTCAATATTTCACCATCAGCGAGCTGATCCCGAACACCAACATAAGCGGCCCCGAGGAACACTTTATATTTTTTCCCTTCTAATGACTGTGCCGTAACACCATTAATATCACTTCGAGAAATTGGCGCTACCTTTTTCTCTTGCACAACAACTACACCTTCGCCTTGAGCGTTACCTGTGGTGGTAACTATTGATTCCGGAGGAAGTGCGCACCCATGAATTGCCACAACGCTTAGACATACAAAAAACCTTTTCATTTATACCCCTATTATTCAGTTACCATGCAGCATTTACTAGATCATTCTTAACCTTAATATTTCTCAACCGTTAACCACAAACCCCAACACTAAAACCGATAACATCCAAAAAATCTTGAGCGAGATCAGAAATCAGTGGAAAAAGAGCGCTTAATAAAGCAGCTTCCTGTATCGCGTTTTGGCGCATTGCAACGCCCAAGGCGGGGCATTTGCTGCCTGAAAGTTTGCAACGCTTCTGAGGCGGTTTTAGGGCCGGATCCTGCAGGGTGTTTCTGGATCTGGCCACACTCCCGAACGGGGACGACTAGCGCAGTCTGTCGCGCCCCCTTCGGGAGTCGCCAAGCGCAGCGCGGCAGGCAGTTAGACCCGCATCCAGCGCAGCAGCAGGGCCAGCGCCGCAATCCATGCCGCCACATCCCACGAAGGCCCGGCTAAGACGCTGTAAAGTGGCCCCAGCACCAACCAGTCCGCAGCCCAGTACAGCAGGGCTTTCGCCGCGAACACGGCGGCCAGTACCGCCACCGTATGCCACAGCATCAGCCCCGGAAACCGATCACTCAATCGCACCTCAATCCACCTCCACGCCTGCATCGAGTAACCGTTGCCGCCATGTATCGGCGGACAACAGGGCATAGTGGGCCACATGCTGGCGCAGGTATTCGGTATCAATGACGATCCAGCGGCTGCCGTCGTCATCGATCAGCCAGTCGATGGTCGCATCGAGGAGGTCGATCAGCGGCTTTCCATCGGCCCATAGCCACGGGGAGCCTTGATAGCTCGCCAGTTCGTACTCAACCGGGGGGAACTGGCGAATATGCGCCACCGTGTCAGGAGTACCCAACCGACCTGATTTCATACCCGATCTCCTTAATTATTGTCACTGTGACGTTATATTACATACTCAACCCGCTACTCTGGCTCTGCTCTTTTCGCAGCACCGCGGCCCTATCGACGATCAACTCTGCGCCTTGTTCAAGCTCTCCAGCGAGCTTTTGACTATGCTCACACTGCTGTTCAATGACCCAAGTGCTGCTCCGGTAGCCCGGTTGGTCTGGTCCAAACTCCGGCCCATGCTGGCTAGCTCGCTCCTGGTACTCTTCTCCAAGGCCACGAAGGCGGTGTGTAAGCTGGCGCAATGCTTCTCGTACTCGCCCAATGTGCTCTGCAACTGCGCCTGCAAGCTCTCCAAAGCGCGCTGTTGCGCGTCGAGCTGCGCCCGCAAGTCCATCGTCTCGTCCTGGTGCCGTTGTTCCATCCGCTCGAATTGAGCTGTCAGCAGCCGCTCTAATTCGGTCATCTACTTCACCCCCACGGCCATCAGGCCCTTGTACGTCCCTTCGTCCATCTTGAACGGTGTATCGATCTGCCTCGCCACGATGTACTGCCCATCTCGGTCGCGCACGAACGTCACCCCTTTGGGCAAGCTGTCTAGGGTCCGTTGGGCTGTGCTGATCTGCTGGTTTAGGCTCTGAAGCTCGGTCAGTTGCCCGGTGATCTCGTTCGCCAGGTACGCTGCCACCCCCCAGGTACTGCCCCCGGCCCCTAGGATCACCGCCATCGATATCAGCAGCGGTTTGAGCCATCCCCGGAACGTCACCAGACTCAGGGCCTCCCCGTCCGTCTTGAGTTGCTCTAGGGCCGTCCTGAGCGGATCGATCGCCTGCTCGATTGCCTTCCCCTGGGCGAGAGTGATCGCGTCGTTTAACCCCTTTTGGATCTGCTCCAAGTCCGTCAAGCTCAAGCATTTGAGCGCGTCCACGGTCGCCTGTTGTTGTTCCAAGGCGCTCTGCTGTGAACCTAACAACGTGGTGATCTGCTCGCTCTGCTGCCGAATAGCGTCCCTGGTTGTACTCAGCTCGGCGCTCACATGCTTTGTCAAACGCTCGCTGAGCTGTGTCAGATTGGCCTCGGTCAACGTGGCCACCTCGGCCAGCTCCTCGGCTTGCCGCTGCGCTAGTCTCTCGCTCAAGCGTGTTTTCAGCTCGCCACCCTTCTCCATACAGCTCTCCTTTGAGCCGGATGCCCTGCGGGTATCCCTCCGGCCTGATCGTGATGTAGTCCTTGCCCTGGCGGGTGATCTCGAATTCGAGCACCTCGCCCAGGTACTCGAGTAATTCGCCCCGGTCGCGGATCAGCCCCTGAGCCACCGCCCCAAGCAGGTGATCCCCTATCTGCCGCTTGATGGCAGTCCTGTCCTTCTGGCCCTTGTAGGCGTCAAAGGAGGGCTGTATCAGCCGTGCCCGGAGCGGGTCGTCTGGTCTGGCCCAGCCCTTGCCGTAGTTCCATTTATCCCGCAGGGCGTCAAAGTCTTTTCTATGTCCGGGCGGGGCAATGTTCAGAGATTTACCCGTGCCCAGGTGAACACGGGGCACCAGGATGTGGACGTGGACACCGCCCCCGGCCTCCCGGTGCTGCACGGCGGTCAGATGCACGTCCTGCCTATCCAGTCCGGCAAAGGACAGCGCCTCGAAGTCGTCCAGCACCGCGCCGATCTCGGCGTCACTGGGGGCCTCTTCCTCCGACCAGGAGATCACCGCACTCCGGTATCGATGCTGAAAATCGAGCGAGTCCGCCACGGCGGCGAACTGCTGCGGATCACCCCGCAACACCGCCACCCCGGCACGTTCCTCGCCCTTGTGGTCGTGACTGTCCAGCAAATAGGTCGCCGCACTGCTGGCCTTACCGGTGCCATGAGCCAGGAACTTAATCATCATGCCCGTCATCCTCCCGGTTCGGCGGAGGCGGAAGCTGCGGCAGTAGTCTCCCGGCGCTCTCCTCGATGCTACGTAGCAACGTCAGCAGCTCCACCAGGTGAACCGGGCTTCCTACCAAGCGGCATTCGTTCACCGCCCTGGCGATCTGGTTGAGGTTCGATCCCAACGCCGCGAGCTGGCGCATTAGCGCCGGGTCTGCCAGGTGGCGGGGGTCTCGTTCCCGCCGCGACCGGGCGGGGGCAATGTGGGTTTGCTGGTCGGCATCCACCTTCGCTCTCAGCCAGTCGGAGAGGGTCAGGCCCTCGTCACAGGCACCCTTGCGCCACTTGGCTAGGGTGGCAGGATCGAGGCGAAGGCTGGCCGTTGTTGTCTTTAGCTCTGGCTTTGTCATTGGCTCTCCAAGCCGCGCTGCGGCGCGGGGTTTGAAGGGGCGGAGCCCCTCACCAGCCCCCGTTTACGTTGAGCCGCGAAGCGGGCGAAAACGTAATACGGGGTCGGCTGGCTTAGTATCTAAATACTCTGAACTTCTCCCTGTTGAGTGTCCAGTACGCTTGCTATTATCGTCACCGTGACACATATTTAATTTTCGTTACCGTGACAGGAAATAGGCCATGAAGGACACAGCAGATCAGGGTACTGGGGATATGTTCGGCGTGAAGCGTGGCAGGGGTAGACCAAAAACTGGAGGGGCTAAGAGCGGGGCAGAACGTCAGGCCGCCTACCGTGCCAAACAACAGGGTATTAACGTTACAGTGACGATTAAACGGGCTCACCTGGATGAACTGGCGGCACAGCTCCAAGCGATCAGGGATGGGGGGACGGCGGTGGTACTTACTCCGGAGCAAGCGGGGGAGATATTACGGACACTACGAACAGCAGAGATAAAACAGCTCCGGGGATAACCGCTACTGCCCACAGGCCAAACACACGGCCTGATGGACAGCCCTACGGGACTGCGG
>OEQX01000247.1_pt1 | contig 14657 bp, 12 predicted proteins | sample 1539851 | NCBI WGS metagenome assembly OEQX01 (sample SAMEA3891238, study PRJEB23780) | metagenome | biome: terrestrial biome; feature: animal house; material: water of meat washing | place: Italy | collected 2015-05-12
GTCAGTAACAATGCAAAAGGGCCGCAGGTTTCAAACCTGCGGCCCTTTTTACTGCTCTCTTTCCGTGCCCTGCGCGTTAGCAGATCTGGTCTTTACCCAGCTGCTTGGCCTGATAGAGCGCCCGATCGGCGCGCACCATCAGGCTCTCCTTCTGCTCATCCTGCTGATACTCCGCCAGCCCGAAGCTCATGGTAGCGGGCGCATGGGGGCAGATGGGCTCGCTCGCCATCAATGCCTGAAACTTGCTCGCCACCACCAGCGCATCCTCGCGGCCGGTGTTGGGCAACAACACCATAAACTCGTCACCGCCCCAGCGGGCCAGCAGATCGATCTCGCGGATATGGCGGCGCACCAGCGCCACTATGTTGATCAGGGTCTGATCCCCGGCGTTGTGGCCATAGCTGTCGTTGATCTGCTTGAAGTTGTCCACATCCATGGCGATCACCGTAAACGGCTGATGGAAGCGGCGCGCCCGCTCGCACTCCAGCTGCAACGCCCGCTCCAGCCGATAGCGACTGGCGGCGCCAGTCAGGGCATCGGTCTCTGCCAGCAGACGGTTCTCCTCGGCTTTCTGTTGCAGCGCCTCGTTGAGTCGCACCAGCTCGGCGGTGCGCTCGGCAACCTGCTGCTCCAGCGACTGATTGCGCCGCTCCAGCTGCTCCAGCAACAACTTGCTGGCGTGGATATCGCGATGGGCGCCGATCATCCGCGCCACAGACCCGTCGGGATTGCGCTCAATGATGCGGCCGCAATCCTCAATCCAGAGGTAACTGCCATCCCGGCAGCGGCAACGGTACTCGGCGCGATACTCATGGGCGCTGCCGCTCAGGCAGAGATCGAACTTCGCCATCACCGCCGCCAGATCGTCGGGGTGGATCACGTTCTCCCAGGTGAAGACGGTATTGCCGAGGGAGTGAGGCTCGTAACCCAGCATCCGGTACCAGCCGGGGTTGCGATAGACAAAACCGGTATTGGCATGCCAATCCCAGATGCCATCGCTGGTCACCTCCAGAATGCCATGCACCACGGCCTCGCTGACATCCGAGATCCTGATCGTGTCACTGTCCTGCACCATAGCAGTTATCCTTGTTCTTCCGCCCCGCGCCACCACGGGGAATCGCGCTGTTGTCGTGAGGCGCTACCTTGGCATATTGCAACAGATCTGTCAGCCAGAACCCCACCGCACCACCGTTTCCCCGGTTATCGGCCACTCACGGCGCAGGCTGAATCAGGGTGGCCATAAGTGTGGCTCAAGCGCGCCCCATTTACCGGATTTAACTCACGATTCAGTCATTTGGGGGATGGAATAATCGGGCGGAGCAAGAGGGGTGACCAAGTGCAGCATATTGTGCCAACCCGCTCCCCTCACCCAGAGGGAGAGGGGATAAAGCAGCATCGGAAATATGATCGCCAGCCACGTAGGTTCGATTAGCGAAGCGTAATCGGACAGCGGTAACGGCATTGCTCCCTTCTCCCGTTTATTAAAAAGGAGGAGAAGGGTTGGGGATAAGGGGCAGGAAAAAAGAGATTACGCGGTAAACGTTGGGCTTCGCTACGCTCAGCCACAACCTACACAATCGGTAGGTTGGTGCTGAGCCTGCGAAGCCCAACATACTCGATTACCCAATTACGCGATCGTCCGATTACGCTTCGCTAATCGAACCTACACATGCCCGATAAACCAGTGGTGTGAAATATATCAAAAGAAGCCCAATCACCCTTCTCCCCTTGCGGGAGAAGGGTCGGGGATGAGGGGGGCAGTGAAAACCATTCCCCTCACCCTGCCCTATCCCAGGGGGGAGAGGGAGTCGCGCCGGTAAATGTTGGGCTTCGCTGTGCTCAGCACCAACCTACACCTCTGACGATCAGCCCTGGTTGGCTGGATCCTCATGGGCGGAGAACTCGCGCATAAAGGCCTCGGCCCGCTCCACCATCTTGGTCGAGCCAACAAAGTAAGGGGTACGCTGGTGCAGCGCGGTGGGCTGGATATCCATGATGCGGCCAAAGCCGTCGGAGGCCTTGCCACCAGCCTGCTCCACCAGAAACGCCATCGGGTTGCACTCATAGAGCAGGCGCAGCTTGCCGTTCGGCGAGTTGGTGCCGGACGGATAGATGTAGATGCCGCCCTTGAGCAGGTTGCGATGGAAATCGGAAACCAGGGAGCCGATATAACGGGAGGTGTAGGGTCTGTGGGTCGCCTCGTCGCGCTCCTGGCAATATTTGAGGTACTTCTTCACCCCGTCCGGGAACTTGATGTAGTTACCCTCGTTGATGGAGTAGATCTTGCCCTCTTCCGGAATGCGGATGTTCTCGTGGGAGAGGCAGAAGCAGCCGATGGAGGGGTCGTAGGTAAAGCCGTTGACGCCAAAGCCGGTGGTGTAGACCAGCATGGTGGAGGAGCCGTAGACCACATAACCGGCGGCGACCTGACGGTTGCCCGGTTGCAGGAAGTCCTCCAGGGTCACCGGCGAACCCTGCGGGCTCAAACGGCGGTAGATGGAGAAGATGGTCCCGACCGAGACGTTGACGTCGATATTGGAGGAGCCATCGAGCGGGTCGATCAGCACCACATACTTGGAGTTTTTGGAGAGCGGCGAGTCAAAGGCGACGAAGTCCTCTTCCTCTTCCGAGGCCATGCCGCACACCTCGCCGCGCGCTTCCAGCGCCGCCTTGAAGCGTTCGTTGGCATAGACATCCAGCTTCTGCTGCACCTCGCCCTGTACGTTTTCAGCGCCCATGGAACCGATGATATCCGCCAGTCCCGCCTTGTTGATCTCCCGGTTCACCACCTTGGCAGCAAGGCGGATCGAGCTGAGCAACGAGGTCAGCTCGCCGGTCGCGGTAGGATAATCCGCCTGCTTTTTGACGATGAACTCACCCATGGTGATCATGTTTCGCATTTTTGTTCCTTTAGATCGCATCCGTTGGCATTGAAAACGTTTGCAGGCATCGGCAAAAAAAATGCCGATCACCGGCGGCCTTGATTTGTAACCTAATGTAACGTCTGTTTTTTGTTTTTGCAGCGAATTAAGCGGCCTATTAAATAGGCTATTTCGCCTCATGTTATGGTAAAAGGCGCGTTTTATTCGGTTTCAATCGATAACTTTCGGCCTCTTAATTCGTGGCAATAACCTGTGGCAAGCCATGAGCTGACTGGCCTTGAGTCATTAAAGATGGAGTCTGATGGGCCTGCTCATCCTTCAGCCATTGCCTCTTGAGATCCGATCGCCAATCCAGCACACTGATTTCGCTTTGGAAGCAAATAAAACTCAAGGATTATCAATGAACAAGACTCTCATTGCCGGCATGGTAGCCGGACTGTTTGCCCTTCCCGCCTGGGCTGCCCAGGTGCCTGCCGGTACCAAGCTGCTGCCGGATGCCCAACAAATCTACGTGACCAATATCGGCACCGAGCCCACCACCATCGACCCCCAGCTGGTGGAAGAGAGTGCCGGTAGCGAGATCGTCAACGATCTGTTTGAAGGGCTCTACGTACTGGATAGCAAAGGCAAGACCCAGCCCGCTGGCGCTGTCAGCTACGAGGTCGACAAAACCGGGACCGTCTACACCTTCAAGCTGAGGCCCGAGGCCAAATGGTCTAACGGTGAACCGGTCACCGCCGCCGATTATGTCTACGGCTGGCAACGGGCAGCCGATCCCAAGACCGCCTCCAACTACGCCTGGTTTATCGAGTTGACCGGTGTGGTCAATGCTGGCGAGGTGATCCAGGGCAAGAAGAGCCCGTCAGAGCTCGGGATCAAGGCGCTCGATGACCACACCCTGCAGGTGACCCTGAAAAATCCGGTCCCCTTCTTCCTGAAGATGCTGGCCCACTACACCACGTTCCCGGCCCCCAAGGCCACCATTGAAAAATTCGGCAAGGATTGGGTCAAACCGGGCAATATCGTCTCCAACGGTGCCTTTGTACTCAAGGAGTGGACCCCCAACGAGCGGCTGAGTGCCGAGCGCAATACCCACTACTGGGACAACCAGCACACCGTCCTGAACAAGGTGATCTATCTGGAGATCGTCTCGGAAACCGCCGCCTACAACCGCTATCGCACCGGTGAACTGCACTACACCACTTATCCGCTGGAGCAGTACAAACAGCTCAAGAGCAAGAGTCCGGAAGAACTGGTCAGCGTCCCCACGCTGGCCAGCTATTACTATGTCTTCAATACCCAGCGCAAACCGTTCGATGACCCGAAAGTACGCAAGGCGCTCTCGCTCGCCATCGACCGGGAGACCATCACCGACAAGATCCTGGGACAAGGGCAACTGCCCGCCTTCAGCCTGACCCCACCGAGTGTCGATGGTTTTGACCTGAAAAAACCGGCCAGTCAGCAGCAGAGCAAAGAGGAGCGGATCAAGCAGGCCAAAGCGCTGTTGGCCGAAGCGGGTTATGGCCCGGACAAACCGCTCAGCGTGGATATCCTCTACAACACCAACGAGAGCCATAAAAAGATCGCGCTGGCCGTCTCCTCCATGTGGAAACACAACCTGGGGGTCACTGCCACCCTCAACAACATGGAGTGGAAGACCATGGTCTCGGCACTCAACGAGGGGGATTTCGGGGTGAGCCGCTACTCCTGGAACGGGGACTATAACGATGCCTCCACCTTCCTCGATATCCTGACCTCCAGCAGCAGTGCCAACAGCGGCAAGTGGTTCAACAAGGAGTACGATGCCCTGCTGGCCAAGGCCCACGACTCGCAGGATGCGGCCGAGCGCAATCAGCTCTACCAGCAGGCAGAAGCACTGATCGAGGCTGACGCTCCTATCGCGCCGCTCTACTTCTACGTCAAATCGCGACTGCTCAAGCCGTTCGTCAAGGGTTATCCCTATGAGAGCCCGCAAGACATCGTCTATAGCCGGGACCTCTATCTGGTCGCCCAGTAACCTGTCTGGCACTGCCTGATCATAAAAAAAGCGCCTGCATTGCTGCAGGCGCTTTTCATTGGCGGCCAAGCGGGCCATTGGGCCCACTTACGCTTTCACGCAAGATTACTCTTCGGGACAGGGTGCCAGCACCACCCGGCGGCGACCCATCACCACCGGACGCACCAGCAGCTGTGCCAGCAAGACACCCAGCAGGGTCAGACCGCCCCCGATCAGGTGATAGCTGGTCAACCGCTCACCCAGCAGGGTGATGGCAAGGCCAGCCGTCATCACCGGCAGCAGGTTCATAAAGATGGCGGTACGGTTGGCACCGAGCAGGGCGATACCCTGCATCCAGAGCCAGGGCGAGAGCGCCGAAGTGGGGATACCGGCATAGAGGATCAGCCACAGGGCCCGGCCATCCGGCCACTGGCCATCCACCAGCAAAAAGAAGGGGGTCAGGATCACCACACTGCAGATCACCTGACCGTAGAGCAGCGACCAGTTGTCGAGCCCCAGATCCCACTTCTTGAGCAGCACGCTGTAAAGGGCATAAGTACCGGCCGAAATCAGCATATAGACAGAGCCGATATGAATGCCTTGGGTAAACAGCCGGGTCGGATCCCCCTGCCCCAGCAAGATAGACAAGCCAAGGATGGAAAGCAGCGCCCCCAGCACGGCGCCCCAGGTGGGCCGCTCGCGCAGCAGCCAGATGCTGAACAACACGGTCAGCAGCGGCGTCAGTCCCATCATCAACCCCATCTCGGTGGCTCCCAGGGTTTGCGCCGCGTAGTAACCAAAAGTCTGGTTGAGCACCATGCCCAGCAGCGCCAGCATGGCGATCTGCCAAAGACCAGCACGAAGACGAGCGCGTACACGCCATACCCGACGGGCCAGAAACGGGCTTAATACCAGCGCAGCCACCACCCAGCGCGACCAGGCCAAGGCTGCAGGGGACAACACACCAACCGCCAGTTTGCTGACGATGCCATTGCCAGCCCAGATGGCAATGCAGGAGAAGGGGAACAGAAAGGCAAGGGGCATGAGAGGATCCAGACCGAAGAGACAACAGCGGGCCAGTATAGGGGGCGATGGGAGAGAAACAAAGGTGTGGGCCTGAACAGCCACATGGTGAACGCCAGTCGCCAGAAACAAATATGCCCGCAAAAGTGCGGGCATATCAGTGCAGAAACAGGTTCAGAAGCGCATCACGCGGCATCCATGTGCAGTCTGGAGATCAGCTCGTTGACCTCGGTGACTGTCTGGCGGTGGGGAATATCCGCCGGATTCGGCATCAGCAACAAACCGGATTGGAAATCAAACCGCCCCCGACCATGGATGTAAATCCGACCTTTAAAGAAGGTTTTGACATGCTTTGCCACCATCAGTGGCAGGTACTTCTTGAACACTCTCATCGTTTGCAACCTCTTGCAGTTGTATCCGTATGACAGCAGCTTCTGCGAATTAATTCCGTAAAATATTTATAAAAATCCGGAAAACTCGCCCATCTCTTCCCAAAAAATTCAATCTATAACTTTTTATTAACTTTTAGCCTATTGTATGCGGCCCTTCGAGCCAGAGCAAGGCTCCTTTGCCATCGTGCCACTCGATACAGGCGATCCCCGAGGTGGCGAACATGGGTGCTCCTGCGGCCGGGCAGAGGCTTTGCACCAGATAACCCACCAGCGGCAGATGGCTGACCATCAGGATCTGGTCATGTTGCTCAGCCAGAGTGGTGAGGTAGCTGGCCACGAAAGCGGGATCACCGTAAGGGGTAATGTCGCCACTCTCTTCAACGGCTGCTGCGTCAGGTAATTCACTGCATATGGCTTGCCAGGTCTGGCGTGCCCGCAGATAGTTGCTGTGGATCACCCGATCCAGCGGGCCAATCAGCTGAGGCGCCAGCCAGCGGGCCATCTGGATAGACTCTTCAATACCCTGCTCGGTCAATGGACGCTGTTCATCTGTTTTCGCATTCATGCCAGCCTGGCCATGACGCATGATATAGATCTTCATTACAACCTCGCCCAACGGGCCTGTTTTGATAGCCGGGGGATCTTACCCCGCCACGGGTGTGGAAACAATTGCGCTACCTCTCAGAAAAGGGTTTGCCTGACGGGATAGCGGGGTCGATAATCATGTTTAAATTCAAATAAATCCAACGTGAGTCACACGCCAATGAGCCCATATGCCAGTCCCAATGACCATCGGCAATACCATTTTCTGGAGCTGGCCAACCGGCTCAGGGTCTTGTTGATTTGTGATCCCGACACCGACAAATCCGCCGCCTCGCTGGCGGTCAATACCGGCCATTTTGACGATCCCGCCGACCGGCAGGGAATGGCCCATTTTCTGGAGCACATGCTGTTTCTCGGCACCTGCACCTACCCCAAGCCTGGTGAGTACCAGCAATTTATGAGCCGTCATGGCGGCAGCAACAACGCCTGGACCGGTACCGAGTTCACCAACTTCTTCTTCGAGATCGACAACGGCTTCTTCGAAGCGGGGCTGGATCGCTTCTCCCAGTTCTTTATCTGCCCCACCTTTGATCCGGAGTGGGTGGACAAGGAGCGCAACGCGGTCGACTCCGAGTATCGCCTCAAGCTGCAAGACGACATGCGCCGCAGCTATCAGGTGCATAAAGAGACGGTCAACCCGGCGCACCCCTTCTCCAAGTTCTCGGTGGGCAACCTCGATACCCTGGCCGATCTGCCGGGACGGGATCTGCGCTCCGACCTTATCCGTTTTTACGAAAGCCACTACAGCGCGGATCGCATGGCGCTGGTGATGATCTCGCCGGAATCCATCGATACCCAGTTGCAGTGGTGCTGTCGCTATTTTGCTCCCATTTTGAATCGCAATTTGGGAACCCCGACCCTCACCATGCCGCTCTACCGGCTCGATGATCTCGGCGTGCGCATCCACATCAATCCGGTCAAGGAGACCCGCAAGCTGTCGCTCAGCTTCCCCTTGCCCAATGTGGACGAGTTTTACGACAAAAAGCCCCTCACCTTCCTGAGCCATCTGATTGGTTATGAGGGGGATGGCAGCCTGCTCTCCCTGCTCAAGGCGAAAGGCTGGGTCAACCAGCTCTCGGCGGGCGGTGGCATTAGCGGCGCCAACTTCAAGGATTTTGGCGTCAACTTCGGCCTCACCCCTCTGGGCCTTGAGCATGTGGACGACATCCTCGCCGCCCTGTTTGGCTATCTGAAACTGATTGGCCGCGAAGGGCTGCAGAGCTGGCGCTATGACGAAAAACGGACCGTGCTCGAATCGGCGTTCCGTTTTCAGGAGCGCGGCCGCCCCCTCGATACGGTGTCGGGGCTGGTGCTCAACCTCTTTAGCTACAAACCTGAGGATCTGCTCTACGGCGACTACATGATGCGCGAATATGACGAGGGGCTGATCCGCCGCTTCCTCGCCAAGCTCACCCCGCACAATTTGCGTATCACCATCACTGCGCCGGAAGTGGCGACCGATCGGCTGGCCCGCTGGTATCAGACCCCCTACAGCGTGGCGACCATTACCGAGGCCGAGAAAATTCGCTGGCAGCAGAGCGAGCCGGATCCGGCGCTGGCGCTGCCCAAGCCCAACCCCTTTATCAGCAGTAGGCTCGATCCGCGCACGCCCGAGCTTGCCGCCGACATGCCCGCCTGCCTTATCGATCGCCCCGGTTTTCGCCTCTGGCACCTCCATGAGCACCTGTTCAGCGTGCCCAAGGGCAATCTCTATATCTCCATCGACAGCGAACATGCGGTCAAAAATCCGCGCAATATCGCCATGGCGCGCCTCGCCGTGGAGCTGTTGGCCGACCACCTCAACGCCCTCACCTATCCGGCGGAGCTGGCGGGGCTGGGCTACCAGATCTATGCCCATCAGGGGGGCTTTACCATCAACCTGAGCGGCTTTGCCGACAAGCAGCCGCTGTTGCTCGACATGATCCTCGGCAACCGCACCCTGGGGTATCCGGATCCGGGTCGCTTCGCCGAGATCAAGGAGCAGCTCATTCGCAACTGGGACAACCAGTCCAAGGCGCGCCCCATCTCCCAGCTCTTTAACCAGCTCACCAGCCTGTTGCAGCCGAACAACCCGCCGTTCGAGCAGTTGCTGCGCCACCTGCGCACCGTCGAGCTGGAAGAGATGCCCGGCTTCGTGGCCCAGCTGTTTGGCGAGGTGCATGTCGAGGCGCTGGTGCATGGCGACTGGACTGCCGCCGAAGCGCTGGAGCTGGCCGCCCTGATGGAGCGCCACCTGAGCGACATCAATGGCACCAGCAGCAAGCCGAGCGGCGAGACCCGCCGCCCGCTCATCTCCATTCAGGACAGGGGCACCCTTATTCGCGAGCAGGGTTGCGATCACGAAGACTCGGCACTGCTGGTCTACTACCAGTCCCGCACCACCCGGGCGCGGGATCTCGCCTGCTTCACCCTGGCGAACCACATCATGTCCTCCACCTTCTTCCACGAGCTGCGCACCCGCCAGCAACTGGGGTATGTGGTGGGCGCCGGCAACCTGCCCCTCAATCGCCACCCGGGCCTGATCTTCTATATCCAGTCGCCGGTGGCGGGGCCGCAGATCCTGCTCGATGCGGTGGAGGAGTTTATCGACCTCTTCCCGCTCGCCATGCTCGAATTTACCGAGCAGCAGTGGCAGGAGAGCAAGGCGGGGCTGCAAGCCCAGCTGAGCGAGCGGGATGCCAACCTGCGCAGTCGCGGCCAGCGGCTGTGGGTCAGCATCGGCAACAAGGATCTGGGGTTTGATCAGCGCGAAAGAGTCTGCGACGAGGTGGGCAAGTTGAGCCGCGCCGATCTGGTGCGCTTTATCACCCAACTGCGCTCGCGCACCTCCGATCGGCTGATCCTCTGCAGCTATGGTCAGGGGCACGAACATGACGAGCGGATCACCGGCCAGTTTATCGACGATCCACGGGCATTTCGGCTCAATGCCGCCACCTTCGAGGCCTGATCAGGCCTCGCACTCCCCCGCTTTCCTGCCCACGGCAAATCGCAGACAATAAAAAGCCGACCCATCAGGGTCGGCTGGAAAAACCATAACAATTGCGACCAAAGCCGCCAAAAGTGAACATGAGCGTGAAAATCAGACACTGAGTTGCTGATCAGCAAGCGGGAAAGACCCGATACTCGCTTTGCAATGCCAACAGTGATTGAGAAACAGCCTCATATTAGGCACTCCCCCCGCCAGTCACGTTGATCTACGTCAAAGGAGGTAGCGAAGAGCGCGTAGCCCGATGATTTGTCGGCGCAGATCACCCTTTGGCCGCCCGTTAGCTGCCCGTTAGCCACGGCGAACCAGCCGGTAGGCCACCTCATCGAAGTAGGAGAGCTGACCCGACAGCACCCGCGGGTGATCCACCTCGGCGGCGCGCCCCAGCACCTCGATACGAAAATCGCGCTCGAACAGCGCCCGCACCTCCATCTCCCCCACCGAGAAGGGGGGCTGACTCTGCTGCTCCGGCTGATATTCAAGGGTCACCAGCAGGATCTGGCCACCGGTCTCGACCAGCGAACTGATCAGGGCTGCATACTGGCGGCGCATCGCGGTCGGCAGGGCGATCAGCGCCGCGCGGTCATAGACCAGCCGGTAACGGCGACCCAGACTGGGGGCGGCGAAAAAATCCCCCTGAAAAATGCGCAGGCTGTCCACCTGATGGCACTGATAAGGGCCCACTTCGCTCACGGTCGCGGCGAGCTGGTTTTCACTGAAGAACTGGCTGACGGCAAGGCTCGATAGCTCGAAACCGTCGACCGGATGGCCCTGAGCGCTCAGCCAGAGCATGTCGCGGGACTTGCCGCACAGGGGAACCAGCACCGGCTCGTCCGCTTGCTGGGCTGACCACCAGGATTGCAGCCAGTGGTTGAAGTCCGCCTGATGAAAGCCAATCCGGTTCTCTTCCCAACGCTGATGCCAAAACGCAGCTTCCATCGTTATTACCCTTCTGTACTAAAGATGCCTCAATATCACAACTTAACCGGCACCGCGCAACCCTCTGCCCTCCCCTTTTTGCCGCGCAGCCTCTGCGTGTTATCGGGCGAATGGCGTGACGTCCCCTTGCCGTGCGCCTCGCTGTCGCAATGGGCGCTATTGGCTGTTCTTATGACGGGCAGAGGTATACCAACCCATGCAAAAACGTCATAGGTGTATGGCGATGAATGAATAAAGGGAATGACGTTGGCAGGCCAAAACGTGCCTGCCAACGCCAGAAAGATCACGACAGCGTGGCGCGAGCGGCCGCCAGCTGACGCTCGATATAAGCAAAATCGGGACGATCGGCGGGGAGTTCCGAGAGACAGGCCGCTTTGAGCTGATGCAACCCATCAAGCGGTGAGTCTTGCGTATCGCAATGGGCCAACAGCTCCTCCAGCAGGCAACCAAAGGCGCGCACTTCCAGTCGCTCAAGGCCCACGGCCCGCTCGCGGTCGCAGCGGTCATATAAGGAAGCGGCGCCAAAATCCCCCAGCAGAGCGCGAGCCGGGGCGTCAGGCCCGCGGGCAAACAGAATATTGTGGCCGTAGAGATCCCCGTGCATGATGCCCGCGCGGTGCAGATGGCCCGCCACCGAGGCGATGCCGTGGGCCATCGCCAGCGCATCCGGCACACTCAGATGCAGCCCCTCGGGATAGACATCCCGGGTGCAGGAGTCCAGGCTCGGCGGCCCGGCCAGATTGGCAAAGGCCGGGTCGATCAGCTCCATCACCAGCGCCGGAATACCGGAGGGGTGATCCGCCACCTTGCCTATCACCTTGATAAGGTTGGGATGAGTGCCCGCCGCCAGCGATGCCGCCATCTCGCAGCGGGGCAGCCCGTCGCTGGTCACCGCCCCCTTGAACAGCTTGACCGCCACCTGACTGGCATCGCCTCTATCGCTCGCCTGAGTCACTTCATCAGCAGGATTAGCCACAAGGGTGGCGCGATGGATAACGCCGGATGCCCCCTGCCCCAGCAGCTCGCCCAGCGCCAGCGTCTCCCAGGCAAGGGGCGCGACATGGGCATCATCGATGGCCCGCGCCTCCGCCCCTTCGCTAAAGGGGTTGCCGGAGTAGGCAAGCCATGCAAGGCGCGGCAGCGCGAGCAGCCACTCGGGGAAGCGTTCGATGCGGTTGGCGGCGATGCGCAGCAGCTCCAGATTGCGGCAGTTGGCAAGGATCGCCGGCAGCTCGCGCAGGCGGTTGCCTGCCAGCATCAGCTTTTGCAGGGCGTCGCACTGGCCCAGCTCATCGGGCAGGCGTTCAATTGCGTTATCGGTCAGGATCAGCCAGCGCAAACCGGCGGGCAGCGCCTTGGCCGAGACGGTAGCAATCCGGTTGGCCTTAAAGCCCACCATGGTGAGCGCCGGGCAGCGCCCCAGCACCTCGGGCAGCTCGGTAAAGCGGTTCTCGGAGCAGAAGATGATGCGCAGTTTGCCAAACCCGGCCAGCTCGTCGGGGAGCGTGCTTAGCTGGTTGCCGGTCAAATCCAGCACCTCCAGCGTCTCTTTCAGGCTCAAAATCTCGGTGGGGAACTCCGTCAGGTTTTCACAAAGCTTCAGATGGCGGGCACCGCACAGTTCACCTGCGCGCAGCTGTTCCAGAGTATGCATAACCGTTTCTCAATCCTGATGATCTGCCTGATGGCACAGCGACCATCAGCGCGCGCCGAACCCGGGTCCGGCGATTTTAAAGGGGGGCATTATAAAGAATTCGGGGCGCAGTTCGCCCCTTTTGTTGCCGCAAAGGCCTGTATCGACATGTAGCAAAACGAGTTGGAGAGAAAGAGAGCAAGATCCGGGTCGTTCCAGCGAGGAGTGGTTGCCATAGTGGGGGCCAAACCCAAGTCGGTTGGAACCTATTGGGGTTCCAACCCACAGCCAACCCTGTGCCCCACTGATTTGGCGCACAACACACCTGCGAGGGAACTGCCATGTCATTACTGTCCAACAAGGTCGCCATCATCACCGGCGCCAGCTCCGGCATCGGTCGCGCCAGCGCCATCCTGTTTGCCCGCGAAGGGGCCTGCGTCGTCGTCGGCGCCCGCCGCCAGCCCGAGCTGGATCTGCTGGTGGAGGAGATCCGCCATGAGGGGGGCCAGGCGGTGAGTCTGGCGGGAGATGTGAAAAGCGAGAGTTACGCCCGCGATCTGGTGGAGCTCGCGTTAACACGTTTCGGCGGGCTCGATATCGCCTTCAACAACGCAGGTACCACAGGCACGCCGGGCAGCGTAGAGCAGCTTGAGCTGACGCAGTGGCAGGAAATTCTGGATACCAACCTCACCAGCGCCTTTGTGGGAGCCAAGTACCAGATCCCCGCCATGCTGGCGCGTGGCGGCGGCTCGCTTATTTTTACCTCTACCTTCGTCGGCCATACCCTGGGGCTGCCCGGCATGGCGGCCTATGCGGCGAGCAAGGCAGGACTCATTGGCCTGACCCGTGTGCTGGCTGCCGAGTATGGGGCACAAGGGGTGCGGGTCAACGCCCTGCTGCCGGGGGGCACCGACACTCCCATGGGGCGGGCTTTTGCCAATACGCCAGAGAGCCTCGCCTTTGTGCAGAATATGCATGCCCTCAAACGGCTGGCCCAACCGGAGGAGATCGCCCGCTCGGCCCTTTATCTCGCGTCCGATGCATCCAGCTTTACCACCGGCATTGCCCTGCTGGCCGATGGTGGGGTATCAATTTGTCGCACATGACCTTGTCGCCCCCCACAGCCTGCGACCGAAACCTTATCGTGAGAGCGCCTTATGTCTGATTACGCCCGCATCGCCGATGCCATCCGTTTTATCGCAAGTCAGGTGGAGCGCCAGCCCACTCTGGACGAGATAGCGGCGCACGTTCACTTAAGTCCCTTTCACTTCCAGCGGCTGTTCAGCCGCTGGGCCGGAGTGACGCCCAAACGCTATCTGCAGGTGCTGACCCTGGAGCGGGCCAAGGCGCTGCTGCAGGAGTCGCGCCCCCTGCTTGAGGTGGCCGATACCCTGGGCCTTAGCAGCGGCTCGCGGCTCTACGATCACTTCGTGCAGCTCGAAGCGGTGACGCCGGGCGAGTACAAGCAGCGCGGGGCCGGGCTGGTTATCGATCACGGGGTGCACGACACCCCCTTTGGTCAGGCATTCGTCGCCCTGACCCCGCGGGGGGTGTGCAACTTCTCGTTTCTCGATGACAAGGCCCCAGAGGCGCCGCTGGCCACCCTCGCCCACAGCTGGCCTGCGGCAACGCTGCAAGAAGCGCCATCACGCACCCAAGGGGTCATCAACACCATGTTCGATGGCAGCAAGGCGCCGGATCGCCCCATCTCCTTGCACGTGAGCGGCACCAACTTTCAGATCAGCGTCTGGCGGGCGCTGCTGCAGATCCCGCCCGCCAAGGTGGTGAGCTACGCCCAGGTGGCAAACGCCATCGGCAACCCCAAGGCCGCCCGCGCCGTGGGGTTGGCGGTGGGCGCCAACCCTGTCGCCTTGATGATCCCCTGCCACAGAGTCATCCAGCAAAACGGCAAACTCGGCGGCTATCACTGGGGCGAGACCCGCAAACAGGCGATACACGCCTGGGAAGCGGCGAGGTATGAGTGAAGGTGGCTTTTTTCAGCCCGCCTGATGAGGAAAACAGGAATCTTGGTAATGAGTCAGCAGACAATCAGGCAGCGCCAGACAAGCGGGCGGCGATATAAAACGGGGACATAAGAAGAATCGGGGCGCAGATCGCCCCTTTTGTTGCTTTGGTGACGGGCATGGCTAACAACACAGTCCCAGCGAATTAACGAAAAGCGTAGAGCTACTCAGATTGAAAT
>OEQX01000266.1_pt1 | contig 13939 bp, 8 predicted proteins | sample 1539851 | NCBI WGS metagenome assembly OEQX01 (sample SAMEA3891238, study PRJEB23780) | metagenome | biome: terrestrial biome; feature: animal house; material: water of meat washing | place: Italy | collected 2015-05-12
GCCTTCAACGCGGGGATTGAACGCTATGGCGCGGGCTCCGGCGCCTCGCCGCTGGTGACTGGTTACAGCCGTGCCCACCAACAGCTTGAGGAGACCCTGGCCGAGTGGCTCGGGGTGGAGGCGGTGCTGCTGTTCAACTGCGGTTTTTCCGCCAATCAGGCGGTGCTCAAGGCCCTGCTCGGCAAGGAGCACCTGCTGTGGCAGGACAAACTCAACCACGCCTCCCTGCAGGAGATGGGCAGCCAGCTCCCTTGCAAGATGAAGCGTTTTGCCCACAACGATATGGCGGCCCTTGAACGGCAGCTTGAGCCCAATCGCGGACTGATTGTCTCGGAAGGGGTGTTCAGCATGGACGGGGATCAGGGCCCCTGGCGCGAGCTCGCAGCCCTGGCCGCCCAGAGCGGCAACTGGCTGATGATCGACGATGCCCACGGTCTTGGTGTGCTGGGATCCGAGGGGCGCGGCACCCTGGCGGCGCAGGGGGTTCCTCCTGCCAGCGTACACATCCAGATGGGCACTTTTGGCAAGGCGCTCGGGGTTGCCGGTGCCTTTGTCGGCGGCAGTCGCGAACTGGTGGAGTATCTGGTCAACTTCGCTCGCCACTATGTCTACAGCACCCATATGCCCGCCGCCCAGGCCTGCGCGGTCAGCAAGAGCATCGAACTGGTGCGCGCGGCTGATGAGTCCCGCGCCCATCTTGGCCAGCTGATCGCTCGCTTCCGGCAAGGGGCAAAGGCGCAGGGTTGGCAACTGGGGGCGAGCGACACCCCGATCCAGCCGCTGCTGGTGGGGGAGAGCAGTGTTGCCCTGCAACTGGCTGAACGGCTGCGGGAGCGCGGCGTCTGGGTGAGCGCCATCCGCCCGCCCACTGTGCCAGTCGGTACGGCCCGGCTGCGCATTACCCTGAGCGCGGCTCACCGCGAGCAGGATGTGGATCGCCTGCTCGATGCCTTGGGGGTCTGCCCTGCAGTTACAACGCTTGGGGAGGCTCACCATGACTGAGCGTTTTCAAACGGTCGACAAGGCGCAGCTTGCTCGCCGTTTCGGCGCCGCCGCTCGTCATTACGATGCCCATGCCCGCTTTCAGCAGGAGGTGGGTCAGGCGCTGTTGGAATGGATGCCAGACAGGCTGGTTGGCACTGATCTGACGGTGAGCGGGCTGGATCTGGGCTGCGGCACCGGCTTTTTCTTGCCCCAACTGGCGAACCGTTGTCACCAGCTGGTGGGGCTGGATCTCGCCCCCGGCATGCTGGCGCAGGCCGCCTTGCGTGGCAGCGGTGCTCGCCTGCTCTGCGGCGATGCGGAGCAGCTTCCTTTCGCCGATAACGCGTTCGACTGGGTTTTCTCCAGTCTGGCGCTGCAGTGGTGCGAGCGTCCGGCCCAGGCTTTTGGCGAGCTGCTGCGGGTGGTCAAACCGGGCGGCCAGATCTTTTTCTCGACCCTGCTCGATGAGTCGCTCTGGCAGTTGCGAGCCGCCTGGCAGCAGCTTGATGGTCGCGCCCATGTCAATCGCTTCCTCAGCCTGCCACAATTGGAGCAGGCGCTGGCTAGCGCCGGGGTATCTGCTCCCGAGCTGCGTTGTATCACCTGGGATCTCGCCTATCTTGAATTGCCGCAGTTGTTGCGCGATCTCAAGGGGATTGGGGCCAATCAGGTCAATGACAATCAGGGGAGTGCCGCCCCGGCCGGTCTGAGCGGTCGCGCCAGATTGCAGCAGCTGGCTCAGGCGTATGAGGCGTTTCGCCAGCCCGATGGCAGGCTGGTCGCCAGTTATCGGGTGTGCCTCGGCCGTCTCAGCAAGCCTCGCTGAGCGCCGGGAATCGCAGTGTGTGCAGGGTAGTCAACGGGCCCTGCCAAGGAGAGAACCGTATGAAATCATTCTTTATCACCGGCACCGATACCGATGTGGGCAAGACGCTGGTGGCGCGCACCCTGCTGCGCGAATTCAGCGCACAGGGAATCAAGTGCGCGGGTTACAAGCCGGTCTCGGCCGGATGTGCCCGCACCCCGGACGGGCTGCGCAACCTGGATGCCGTTCTGTTGCAGGAGGCGGCGAGTCTGCCGCTGCCCTATGAGGTGGTCAATCCGTTCGCCTATGAGCCGCCGATTGCGCCCCACATTGCCGCCAGCGAGGCGCGCCAGCCTATCACCATGCAGGGGTTGAGCGAGGGGCTACGCAAGATTGAACAGGCCGGGGCCGAACTGGCGGTAGTGGAAGGGGCGGGGGGCTGGTATCTGCCGCTCGATCGCAAGCATCTGCTGTCGGACTGGGTCAAGCAGGAGAACATGGCGGTGATCATGGTGGTGGGGGCCAAGCTGGGTTGCCTCAACCATGCGCTGCTCACCTTTGCCGCCATTCGCAACGATCAGCTGCCGGTGGCGGGCTGGGTAATTAATCGGCTCCATGGTTCCATGAGCCATTATCAGGAAAATCTGGACACCCTGAGGGGCTTGCTGCCAGCCCCCTTCCTCGGCGAAATTCCGTTTATAAACAATCCGCTTGAAGCCGATTTGCAGGGGCGTCTCGATATCTCGCCGCTACTTTGACGGCATATTCAGCGAACATTCATCGAATCTCCCTAGAATGTCGACATTAACATGATCAGGTGGGGATCCCGAGTGATCCCCGGTCATGTCCCTTATCTTCACAAGGAGTCTATATGAAGCGAATTATGCTATTCCTGGTGACCAACCTGGCCGTCATGCTGGTGCTGGGGGTGGTACTCAATATCCTGTTCTCGGTTCTGGGGATCAACAAGTCCAGCATTTCCGGGCTGTTGGTGTTCTGTGCCGTGTTCGGTTTTGGGGGTTCCTTTATCTCCTTGCTGATGTCCAAGTGGATGGCCAAGCGCAGCTATGGCGTCCAGGTCATCGAGCAACCCCGTAACGAGACCGAGCACTGGCTGGTGAGCACTGTGGCCCGTCAGGCCCGCGAAGCGGGTATCAAGATGCCGGAAGTGGGGATCTACGACTCTCCCGAGATGAACGCCTTTGCGACCGGCGCCCGCCGCGATGATTCGCTGGTGGCGGTCTCCTCCGGCCTGCTCTACAGCATGAGCCGTGACGAGGCGGAAGCGGTACTGGCCCACGAGGTGAGCCACGTGGCCAACGGCGACATGGTGACCCTGACCCTGATCCAGGGGGTGGTGAACACCTTCGTGATGTTCTTCGCCCGCATCGTGGCTGGCGTTATCAGCAACTTCTTCAGCTCCAACAACGAGGAAGAGAGCAGCAGCACCGGCGGTTTTGCCTACATGATCACCGTGTTCGTGCTGGAGATGCTGTTCGGTATTCTGGCCTCCATCATCGTCATGTGGTTCAGCCGTCAGCGTGAGTTCCGTGCCGATGCCGGTGCCGCCAAGCTGGCCGGTCGCGACAAGATGATTGCCGCCCTTGAGCGCCTCTCCCGCGGTGCCGAGCCGCAGCTGGAAGGCTCCATGATGGCCTTTGGCATCAACGGCAAGCGCTCCATGAGCGAGCTGTTCATGAGCCACCCGCCCATCGAGCAGCGTATCGCCGCCCTGCGTGGTTGATAGATACTGAATGACGGGGGATCACCCCGAATAAAAAACGGCTGCCTTCGGGCAGCCGTTTTGCTTTTCAGCGTTCTTTAAAGCTTGAAGTGCCCCATCTCCTGGCGCAGCACCCGTGACAGCTGCTTGAGCTTGGCCGCCTCTTGCGACACGTGGCGGGCGGCATCCCCCGATTGCTCGGAGAGAGAGGTGATGTTGCCGACGGTAGAGACCACCTCGTTGGCGGCGGTGGACTGCTCGCGCAGGGTGTGGCTGATCTCCCCCATCAGGCCGGTGAGGTTGGAGGCGTGGCTCTGGATGCTGGCGATCGCCTCGCCGGTCTGGTTGGCCAGCGTGACCCCGCGAGAGACGTTGTTGACCGTGTTCTCCATGCTGCGGATGGAGGCATCCGCCCCGCTCTGGATCTTGCTGATCATCCCGGTGATCTGCTGGGTTGAGGCCGCCGAGCGACTGGCCAGATTGCGCACCTCGTCGGCCACCACCGCAAAGCCGCGACCCTGTTCACCGGCCCGCGCCGCCTCGATGGCCGCGTTGAGGGCCAGCAGGTTGGTCTGATCGGCGATGCCGCGGATCACCCCGATGATCTCCGAAATCTGCTGGGTATGGCCGTTGAGCTCGGAGATGGTGCTGGCCGCATCCCCCACCGTGGTGGAGATATTCTCGATGCTGCCGAGAGTCTCTTTAATGACCCCCGAACCCTCCTCCAGGGTATTGGCTGAGACCTTGCTCAGCTCGTCGGCATGGGTGGCGTTGTCGGAGAGGTGGCTGATGCTCACCACCAGCTCCTCGATGGCGGCGGCCATGGTCTGGGTACTGGTCTGCTGGGAGGTGGCGAACTGGGCGGTCTGTTCGGCGATCTGGGCGATGCTGTCGGCAGAGTCGGACAACTCTTCGGTGGAGTGGGAGACCTTGGCGATGATCCCCTTGAGGGTGGTCTGCATACCGCCGAGCAGGCCGATCAGGCTCTCTTTCGATCCTGCCGGCACCTTGATGGGGCGCGAGAAGTCCCCTTCCGCCATCATATGGAGATCGGTCTTGAGCTGTTCGACCGAGGTGCCCACCAGATCGAGCAGGGAGCGATAGGTGCGCCAGAGGAAGAACATCAACACCAGACCGAGGGCGATAAAGAGATAGCGCAGCATGTCGGTATTGGCGATGGCGCTCTCGACTGCCTCATGGTTGCGCTGCTCCATCATCACGTAGAAGTCATCGATGGGGGACATGATGCGCCCCTTGTTCTGGTGATAGGCCTTGTCATGCATCATGGCGATGGCTTTTTGCTGGTTGGCAACCAGGTCGCCATCGCTCTGCTGCACCAGCTTGAAGGCGGCGACCTCGGTGTTGACCAGCGCATCCGAGTTGTTTTTGGCCTCGTTCAGTTTGGCGAGCTCACCGTCGGTGAAACCGGCATCCTTCATCAGGTCGATCAGGCCACGGCGAACATTGCTGTCGGGGCGGGGATTCTGGCCGTTGGCGGCGACAAAGTCCCAGTAGATACGGTTGTAGCCATCCGGCCTCGGCTGTTCGCCGTTGCGAATGGCCAGGATCCGCATGTACTGCTGCTCGTAGGCTGGATCCTTGGTGATGACGTAGGTGCGCCCGAGTCGGGTCAGATCATCGGAGGATTGGCGCAGTTCGTCGGCCAGCAGGTAGGAGACATATTGTTGTCGATAACTCTCTTCCAGTTGTTTACCCGCCCAGCTGTAGGCGAAAAACACCAGTGACAGCAGGATCAGGGTGATGACGGATAGCAGCAGGTTGAGCTGAAAGGCGGGCTTGTTCTGTTCCATGGTATGGGCGTCCTTTCCCTATGGCTGAGTGTCGTATGGAGCATCGCCAAGTCAATGGCTGGCAAGGCTTTTTGCTCTGAGAGTATAGGAAGGGAAACTCACTGATGAAGGCCGTGGGGACAAATTAAGGGCGGATCAGGTGAACAAGTGTGGATAAAGATGACCGGGGTCAATTCCCCGGTCATCTGAGTGAGAGTGAGTTAACGCGGCCCGATCACCAGATCACCAGATCACAAGATCTCCAGATCGGTCAGCGGCACGGCGCAGCAGGTGAGGATCTTGCCCTCGGCTCGTTCTGCGGCGGTGATGGCGGGAGCGTCGGGGTGATCCACCTCGCCCGAGATCAGCGTCTGTTTGCAACTGCCGCAGATGCCGGCGCGGCAGCTCCATGGCAGCTCTACACCTTGCTTGTTGGCCTGATCCAGCACAGTGCCCTGATTGTTGCCGGTAAAGGCTTGGGCGCCGATACGCAGTTGTACCGCCTGATGGGGGCGGGCCACCGAGAGAATGGCGCCGCCAAAACTCTCCTGGCGGATGCGCTCGGCCGGTACGCCGAGGGCGGCCAGTCTGGCGGCGGCATCGGCCATAAAGCCGTGGGGGCCGCAGATAAAGACCTCTTTTGCGGCCAGCCCGTTGACCCGTCGCAGATGCTCATCATTGAGTCGCCCTTGCAGCCCCTGCCAGTGATTGTCCGGCTGGCTCAGGATCAGGGTGAGGGTCATCCCCTGCTGCGCCATGGCGTGCAGTTCGCTGGCGGCGGGAATGTCCGCTTCGCTGCGGCACAGGTGCATAAAGTGAACCTCTTCCAGCTCCCCGCGTAGCGCCAGGGTGCGGGCTATCGCCAGCATGGGGGTGACGCCGGAGCCTGCGGAGAGCAACAGGAGGTTGCGCTCGGACCCTAAGTGAAACTCGCCAGCGGGGTTGGCGGCCAGCAGCCGGTCGCCCACCTGCAACTGCTGGTGCAGCCAGTGGGAGATGCGGCCCCCCGCCACCTTCTTGACGCTGATGCTGCAGCGCTCAGGCTGCTCCGGCGTGGAGCTCAGGGTATAGCGCCGCTGAACTCGCTCGTGTTTGATATCGAGACTGATGGGCAGATGCTGGCCCGGCAGGTAGTCGGGCAGGGGCTCGCCATCGGCGGCTTCGAACCAGAAGGTCTCCAGATCCCGCGCCAGCGGTTCGCGGGCCACGCAGACCAGCTCCCGCTTCTTCGGTGCGGCGGCGGGATAGACCACCGGACGGGTGCGCTCCAGCACTTCTATCTCGCTGCCTGCCTCAATCCAGCCCTCGTTCAGCGCCACCAGATTCTGGCCGAAGTAGACCTCGCCATCCTCGCCACGGCGGTAGCGGGTGAGGGTGGCCAGCGGCTCTTTCAGGGCGTTGAAACGATCGGTGCCCGCTTCCACCGTGGTCATGATGCAGCGGCTGCAGGGCTTGACCACTTTAAATTCCACTTCGCCGATGCGGATGCGCACCCAGCTGTCCTCCTCGAAGGGCTGGGTATTGCTTGCCACCAGATTGGTGCGGAACTGGCTCATCTGGTGCAGCGCATCGGAGCGCAGATTGAGATCCTCAAGGGAAGCCTGGCTTATCAGCAGCAGCGGATAACCGTCGGCAAAGCTGACCCGGGTGCCGGTCTTTTCACGAAAACGATCAGAGGTTTCACCCAGCCAGAGCAGTTGCACCGGTTCCCCTGCCACCCGGCTCAGCCACCCATCGGCTTTGGGGTCGGTGTGCAGGGCGGTGAAACGGTCGCTCCAGACTCCGGTAGCTTGCGGGGCGCGGCTGAAGTCGGCCTCTTGCAGGGTGAGCGGTTCAAAGCCCGGATAGCGCAGTTGCAAGCCCCCTTCGATGGGGGTGGCCACGACCTGTTGCAGCTGGGGATGGGTACGGGCGGTGATAAAGGTGCCGTCCGGTTTGACCACCATGTAGCGGCGATCCCCTGCCAGTCCCTCTTCGGTCACCCGGGCGCGAGCCAGCGGCATACCTGCAGTCGATTTGATGGGGTAGAGGTGAATGCTGTCTAGCCTGGGCATCTTCATATCCTTGTGACGCGGCGCGATCGCCTGGAAAAAGGGGAACATAACGGTTCCCCGACGATCCGGCAATCCTTTCAAGGGGGCGGTCTATAGTTGGGAAAACAGAACAAGAGGGCATCGGGATGAAAATAAGCTGGTTGCTGGCGGGGAGCCTTTTTTGCCACGGGCTCTGGGCGCAGGAGCTGACCCTGACCACGGGGGAGTATCCGCCCTACTGCTCCGAGACGCTGAAATATCAGGGGCTGATCCCTCATGTGGTGAGCGAGGCATTCAAGAGTGAAGGGGTGAGCGTCAAGTTTCAGTTTTTGCCCTGGAAGCGGGCCTTTCGCTTGTCGGAGGAGGGGGTGGTGGATGGCACTGTCCACTGGTATGAGTCGAGCGAGCGGCGCAAAACCCATCTCTACAGCGATCCCATCCTGAGCGAAACCTACGTCTGGTTCTATCTCAAGTCCGATCCGCTGGAATGGCGTGGCTATCAGGATCTGGCGGATCGCAAGCTGGCTGCGGTCAGTGGCTATACCTACAATGCAGATTTTTTTGCAGCCATCGCGCAGGTGCCGCTGCAGGTGCAGTTCGTCACCCGGCTGCGCCAGAGCTTTGATCTGCTGCTCTCCGGCCGCGCCGACCTGACCCTGGAGAACATAGATGTCGGCTACTACTCCCTGCGTCAGTTCTACCCGGCCAGCACGGTCGATCTCTTTGCAACCCATTCAAAACCCGTGATGAAAGTTGAAGGTCACCTGTTGATCAGCCGCAAGCGCGCCAACGCTGACGAGCTGATCAAAACCTTCAATCGGGGGCTCGCCAAACTGAAAGCCAGCGGTCAGCTGGAGAAGATGTTACTTGAGTCACGTTCTGGTCTCTATGAACCATAAAGTGCAACATTTTTTGATCCTGATTCGCTAATCAGTACAAAAAAGCGGCCATTATCGACTCAGTTCCCAGTTTCTAACGCTTTCGCTTCTTCCCCATCCGGCCACCGTCCGCTTCGGCTACACGGTATCAAGCGCCATCGGGTGGGGCCTGTCACACAAAAAGAAGAAAGCAATGTATGAGCAAACAACTGGACATGACCCCATTGCCGGATCTCTCCCTGAAAACGGGAACAGGCCCGGTGCGTACCCGGCTACCCGTCTGGCGGCCGGCCCTGCCACCCTGCAATCACGCCTGCCCGGCCGGAGAAAATATCCAGGCCTGGCTCTCTTTGGCGCAGGCCGGCCGTTTTGAGGCGGCCTGGCAGACCCTGATCGAAGAGAACCCCTTGCCCGCCATTCATGGCCGGGTCTGCTATCACCCCTGCGAGAGCGCCTGCAACCGCGGTCAGGTGGATGAATCCGTCTCTATCCATGCCATCGAGCGTTTCCTCGGCGACGAGGCGCTGGCCCGTGGCTGGCAGCCTGCGCCACCCGCGCCCGCCAGCGGCAAGAAGGTGCTGGTGATCGGTGCCGGCCCCTCCGGCCTCTCCTGCGCCTGGCACCTCAACCGGCTCGGCCATCAGGTGGAGATCCGCGAGGCGGGGCCACTGGCGGGCGGCATGCTGCGCTTTGGTATTCCCGCCTACCGCTTGCCCCGCGACGTGCTGGATCGGGAGGTGGCCCGCATCGTGGCGGCCGGGGTGACCCTGACCCTCAACCACAAGGTGGAGGATGTGCTGCGCGAGCGCGACGAGGGGGGCTTTGATGCCGTCTTTATGGCCATCGGCGCCCATCTGGCCAAGCGGGTCGATATTCCGGCCCGTGAAGCGGGCAAGATCCTCGATGCGGTGAGTTTCCTCGAACAGGCCAGTCTGGCCGAAGAGCAGGGCTTGCCGCCACCCAAACTGGGACGACGGGTAGCGATTTATGGGGGTGGCAACACCGCCATGGACGCGGCTCGCACCGCCCGCCGCCTCGGTGTGGAAGAGGCGATGATCATCTACCGCCGCGACCGGGACCATATGCCCGCCCACGCCTTTGAAGCCGACGAGGCCGAGGAGGAGGGGATCAAGATCAACTGGCTGCGCAGCATCCGCCAGCTCGACAACACCAGCATCGAAGTGGAGGTGATGGCGCTGGATGCCGAGGGCAAGCCGGTGCCCACCGGCAAGTTTGAAACCCTCGAAGCGGACTCCCTGATCCTGGCGCTCGGTCAGGAGGTCGACCTCTCGGTGCTGGAGAGCATTCCCGGCGTGCGGGTCAACAAGGAGGGAGTGGTGCAGGTGGCGGGTAACCTGATGACGGATGTGCCGGGTCTGTTTGCGGGCGGCGACATGGTGCCCTCCGAGCGCACCGTCACCATCGCCACCGGCCATGGCAAGAAGGCGGCGCGCCATATGGATGCCTGGCTGCGCGGTCGCCACTACCACAAACCGCTCTCCTACCCGCTGGTGGGGCCGGAGCAGTTGCAACTCTGGTTCCAGACCCACGCGCCCGCCAGCAGTCAGCCGGTCAAACCGGCGTGGGCGCGGGATGACTTTGGCGAGATCATCGGCGGGCTGGATGAGGTTGCTGCCCGTTACGAGGCGGCGCGCTGCTACTCCTGCGGCAACTGCTTCGAGTGCGACGGCTGCTATGGCAGTTGCCCCGAGCAGGCCATCGCCAAGCTGGGGCCGGGCAAGGGCTATCAGGTGGATGCCGAGCGCTGCACCGGCTGCGGTGCCTGCCACGACCAGTGCCCTTGTCACGCCATCGAGCTGCGCCAACCGGAGGAGTCCCAATGAAACATGAACTGATCATGGTCGACGGCAACGAAGCCGCGGCCCGGGTGGCGTACCAGCTGAGCGAAGTGTGTGCCATCTACCCCATCACCCCGAGCTCGACCATGGCCGAACTGGCCGATGCCTGGGCGGCGGAGGGGCAGACCAACCTGTGGGGCAACATCCCCACAGTGGTGGAGATGCAGAGCGAAGGGGGGGCGGCCGGTACGGTACACGGCGCCCTGCAGGCGGGGGCGCTCGCCACCACCTTCACCGCCAGTCAGGGGCTGATGCTGATGCTGCCCAACATGTACAAGATCGCCGGTGAATTGACCTCGGCGGTGTTCCATGTGGCGGCCCGCTCGCTGGCGGCGCAGGGGCTGTCGATTTTTGGCGACCATCAGGATGTGATGGCGGCGCGCAGCACCGGCTTTGCCATGCTCGCCTCCGGCTCGGTGCAGGAGGCGCAGGACTTGGCCTTGGTTGCCCACAGCGTCACCCTGCAGTGCCGGGTGCCCTTTATCCACTTCTTCGACGGCTTTCGCACCTCCCACGAGGTGAACAAGATCACCGCCCTGCATCGGGATGAAATTCGCGCCCTTATCGACAACGACTGGGTGCGGGCTCACCGTGCGCGGGCCCTCAACCCGGATCATCCGGTGATGCGCGGCACCGCCCAGAACCCGGATACCTATTTCCAGTCCCGCGAGAGCGTCAACCCCTTCTACGAAGCGGTACCGGCGCGGGTGCAGCAGTGCATGGACAACCTCGGCGAGCTGACCGGCCGCCACTACCGGCTGGTGGAGTACCACGGCGCGCCCGATGCCACCGACGTCATCGTGCTGATGGGCTCGGGGGCGGCCACCGCCCGCACCACCGTGGATTGGCTCAACCGGCAGGATCGCAAGACCGGGGTGCTGGTCATTCGCCTCTATCGCCCCTTCCCGGTACAGGCGCTGCTCGATGCGCTGCCGCAGAGCGTGCGGCGCATGGCGGTGCTGGATCGCACCAAGGAGCCGGGGGCGGGCGGCGAGCCGCTGCTGCTGGATGTGCAGAGCGCCCTCATCGACGGCTTGCAGCGCGGCCTTATCAAGCGGCTGCCCTGGCTCAGTGGCGGTCGCTACGGCCTCTCTTCCAAAGAGTTCACCCCCGCCATGTGCGCGGCGGTGTTCGAGGAGCTGGCATCCGATGCGCCGCGCCCGCGCTTTACCGTGGGGATAGTGGATGATGTGTCGGGCCTCAGTCTGGCCTGGCACCCCATCGGCGATCTGGAGCCCGCCAGCCGGGTGCGGGCGCTCTTCTTCGGCCTCGGTGCCGATGGCACGGTGGGCGCCAACAAGAACAGCATCAAGATCATCGGCGAGCTGGAGGGGTTCCACGCCCAGGGCTACTTCGTCTACGACTCCAAGAAGTCGGGCTCGCGCACCGTCTCCCACCTGCGCTTTGGCCCCGAGCCCATCGACGCCCCCTGGCTTATCGAGCAGGCGAGCTTTATCGGCTGCCACCAGTGGGGTTTTGTCGAATCGGTCGATCTGCTGGAGCACGCCGCCGAAGGGGCGACCCTGCTGCTCAATGCCCCCTATGAGGCTGACAAGGTGTGGGGCCAGCTGCCCGAGCGGCTGCGCGCCCGTATTCGCGCCCTCAATATCCAGCTCTACTGCATCGATGGGGATCGGGTGGCCGAGCAAAACGGCATGGGCAATCGCATCAACACCATTATGCAGACCTGCTTCTTCGCGCTGGCTGGCATCTTGCCGCGGGATGAGGCGATTGCGCTGATCAAGGAGAGCATCGAGAAGAGCTATGCCCGCAAGGGGCCCGAAGTGGTCGAGCGCAACTTCGCGGCGGTGGACGACACCCTGGCCCACCTCCATCAGGTGGCCATCCCGGCCGGTGAGGAGCAGATCAGCGACTATCCGCTGCCATTGGCGCCCGGCGGCAGCGAGTTTGTCCAGCGGGTCACCGGCGAGATGCTGGCGGGGCGCGGCGATCTGATCCCCGTCTCCATGCTGCCGGTGGATGGCACTTACCCCACCGCCACCAGCCGCTTCGAGAAGCGGGATATCGCCCGCGAGATCCCGATCTGGCACTCCGATATCTGCATCCAGTGCGGCAACTGCGTCTTTGTCTGCCCCCACGCGGCGCTGCGGGCCAAGTTCTACCATCAGGACTGGCTGGCGACCGCCCCCGAGGCAGCCCAGTCGGTGCCCGTCACCGCCAAGGGCTTCCCCGACAGCCGCTACACCTTGCAGCTCTATCCGGAGGATTGCACCGGCTGCGGCCAGTGCGTGCAGGCCTGTCCGGTGCGGGCCGGGGCTGATGAGGAACACGAGGGCGAGCGCGCCATCGCCATGATGGACAAGGCGCCCCATCTGGCTGGCCAGAAACAGGCGCTGCGCTGGTTCGAGAGCCTGCCGTGGCCTGCCCGCGAGCGGGTGGACTTCTCCACGGTGCGCGGTGCCCAGTTCCTCGAACCCCTGTTCGAGTTCTCCGGTGCCTGCGCCGGCTGTGGCGAGACTCCGTATCTCAAGCTGCTGACCCAGCTGTTTGGCGATCGCATGCTGGTGGCCAACGCCACCGGTTGCTCCTCCATCTATGGCGGCAACCTGCCGACCACGCCGTGGGCCAAGAACGGCGAAGGGAAGGGGCCGGCCTGGTCCAACTCCCTGTTCGAGGACAACGCCGAGTTTGGCTTTGGTTTTCGTCTCACCGCCGATCAGCATCACGGTCAGGCGGTGGCGGCCTTGCAGGCGATGAAGGGTGAACTGGGTGAGGCATTGGTCGAGTCGCTTATCAACGCCCCGCAGCGGCTGGAGTCGGAGATCCGCGCCCAGCGCACCCGGGTGGCGCAAGTGCGCGAGCGGCTGGAAGAGGTGAAATCCGGCAAGGCCCGCGAGCTGCTGTCACTCATCGATCAGCTGGTGCGCCGCTCGGTCTGGATCATCGGCGGCGATGGCTGGGCCTATGACATCGGCTCATCGGGGCTCGATCATGTGCTCGCCTCCGGGCGCGATGTGAACGTGCTGGTGATGGATACCGAGGTCTACTCCAACACCGGCGGCCAGATGTCGAAATCGACCCCGCTCGGCGCCGTCGCCAAGTTCGCGGCGGGAGGCAAGACGCTGGCCAAGAAGGATGTGGCGTTGCAGGCCATCTCCTACGGCAACGTCTATGTTGCCCGCATCGCCTTTGGTGCCAACCCGCAGCAGGCGCTGCAAGCCTTGCGTGAGGCGGAGGCCTATCCGGGCCCGTCGCTTATCATCGCCTACAGCCACTGTATCGCCCACGGCATCGATATGGAGTTTGGCCTGACCCAGCAAAAACGCGCCGTGGCCTCCGGTCACTGGCCGCTGATGCGCTACAACCCGGTACTGCGCAGTGCGGGGCAGAACCCCTTCAGCCTCGACAGCCTGCGCCCCTCCATTCCCCTTGCTGAATATCGGCAGGAGGAGACCCGTTATCGGGTGCTGGCCCAGAGCCATCCGGAGGAGGCCGAACGGCTGATGCAGGTAGCGCAAAAAGTGGCGTGGCAGAAGTGGGCCACCTACGAGGAGATGGCCACCCGCGAAGCCAGCCATTTCCATCCGCCGGTGTGATGGTGAAGTGAGTGAAATATAACCAAGCGGGCCATTGGCCCGCTTTTTTAGTCATTTGGGTAGGGACGGGCTCGTTATAGAGTAAAAGAATCCATATTTCCGACTCTAATCGAGGTCGTATTTTAAGGTGAATGGCACTAAGGCATTGAAAGTTTTTCATAAATACGTCTGTGTTAGAGTAGTTCACTTCACAGAACAAATTTGTTAGGTGCTTATGACTAATCGCCTTTTAAGTCTCTTGGGGTCATATCCAGAGTGTGACGAATTTCAAATCGGGAGATTGCTTGTTTGGGTCGAGTACCCTTCAGGC
>OEQX01000270.1_pt1 | contig 13732 bp, 16 predicted proteins | sample 1539851 | NCBI WGS metagenome assembly OEQX01 (sample SAMEA3891238, study PRJEB23780) | metagenome | biome: terrestrial biome; feature: animal house; material: water of meat washing | place: Italy | collected 2015-05-12
TTTTCCTGCATTTTTCCACGAACCGGATTGGCACTGGCCTCCGTGCCAATCCGGTATCTGGACAACGACAAAAATGAACTTCACTACCAGTACATACAATATCGGGAAAAATACTCGTAATCTGAGCATTGGCGTACATGCGTACTGCTCGTGGACATACCTTAATGGCTCGCCTTTTGGTGGTTTTCAGCAGATATACGCCGACCAAAACAAGGTTTGGTATGTGAATAATTATGCGTGGGGAAATTATGAGTCCGGTGGTACAATTACAGTGACATGCCTCAACCTTCCTGGTGCCGGAATCTAACCAAAAGGGCAACAGTAAGCATCGACGTGCTCTTCATCAACACCATCTCCGATGCCGTACATTCTTGTACCTGTCATGACGTACCCGGCAGGGCACTGAATCGGCTTGTAATAAATAGAACCTCCACTTCTGCCACCGATAAAATGTGCGGAGGTCGCTTCATACCATTTACAGGCAGAATAGTTCACTTTATTGCCTCCAACCCACACACCGGATTGGCACGAAAGTATTGCCCCTTTACTGTCGCGGCCTACAAGTCCGTCCGGTGAGCAGGAAGTACCTGCGGTGGCTGTTTTATCCAGCTGTAAATACTCACCCGTGGAAAGACGCCCCTCAGACCGGACAGTTCCACCACTGACTTTTCCTCCTTTGAGCTCTCCTTCGGTTGTGATCCCTTTGTTGTTAACAGCACGTATCCATTGGCTGTCCGTCATGGTGAAACCGCCTCCGTGCGTCGTGTTCATCCACCCCTTGTTGTTTCTGGTGATAAGCCAGCCGTCTTCGCTGGTTATATCGCCTTTCACCGTGGCTTTCTGACCATTGAGGTTACCGGCGTTATTGATGTCATTTCCGCCCATGTTGATAGCTGTGTGCATCTGGTTCAGCTCTGATCTCCCCGGGACCTGGAAACGATACAACCTGTCGCTTTCCTGCAGATCATCACCCGTCATGACGACGGCAATGTGACCTGCCGAACAGGTGAGTCCGTAATCCCCCGGTTTGTCTGTCCAGGCGCCGAATGCGCCGGTTGCTGTTCCGTTTTTACCAATATAACCACCCAGCCCGGGAAGCTGTCCTGCCACACTGCGCAGACCATCTTCTTTGATATTCTGCCCCCCTGTTGAGCAGGTCAGGGCTTCAAGACGTCCTGTAGTCTGGTTACGGCGGATACCCGTGATATAACTCTGCCCAAACGGAGAATGATTAAATCCCTGTTTCAGGTATCCCTTGCGAATCAAATCATCGGCTGTAAAGTTTGCCGGAAGGCTGCCGTTGTGCAGAGTGGCATTGTTATCGGCAATGTAATTTCTGGCTGCGGTATTGTAGGCATCTGCATGAGAAGCAGCACTCTGGTAAAGCTGTTCATTCAGCCAGTTTTCTATTTCGGAATAAATCAGCGGCGTGGCGATACCAATCACTATCAGTCCCGCCAGTATTTCAAGCAGAATAAAACCTTTGTCGTCATCGTGTCTGAACTTTTTCACGTGAATATCTCCGAAGTGCGGAAAACGGAATCAGGGAGGAGGGTTAGTGCATACAGTGATGCGCAGAGAAACGGGGCGAACGGCAGTGCCTGCTGATGTCTGTGACGGCAGAAGAGGAGGATAAACAGAAATGCCCCGGAAGCTGCGGCGGTGATTAGCAGCGGCGTGTGTTGTGGCTGTGTCCACATTGCAATTCCTGCTATCAGGAATACATCACCAAGGCCGAGTGCTTCTGTTCCTTTTGCCGTTATGAAAAACTGCCGTAGCAGGTATGTCATGCCGAACCAGAGTGATGCGTTGAGGAGGCTGTATGTGAGCTCCTCCAGGCTGTACCTGAACGCTGCCCCCAGAACAATCAGTGAAAGCGTGAATATCCGGGGAAGCCGACAGACGGCGATGTCCGTCAGCGTCATTACAGTTAATAATCCCGTCAGAATGGAAAGGAATAACAGTCCTGTCGCGTCAACACCATATGCACCGTTGAGGCAAATGCTCAGGACAGCCAGAAGACAACAGATGCACACCGCAGCGTTGTGTGGGCGGGTATTGTGTACTTCTGATAAATATACTGTGGCGGCGCTGTATGAAAGATACAGAATTGCCGCAAGGACAATCAGGATAATGCATATCGGGAGTAATTCAGACACAGTTACCTCAGCTTAATCTTTTCTGAAATACCGGTTGTGGATTATTCGGGCATATATCATGCGCCGGGCTGTGTTATTTTTGCTGAAACCGGCGTTATAGCTGCCAAGGCATTCCCAGTTAACGCCGCAGCGTTGAAAATGGCGGGCCAGTATCCAGGCACCGGTATGAATATTCAGGCAGGGCTTTTTAAGCAGTTCATCCTTGTTTTTAATGACGCCCAGTTTTTTCAGTTCAGGAATATGCACTGAATTAATCTGCATTATTCCGTAATCCGTACTGATGATTTTTCCGGATTTGTTTTTATTGTGATTTATCGCAGTGGCGACCAGGCCGCTTTCCTGCTGTGCAATGGTTTTCAGAAGCTCAGGGGCAATCAGGTAACGTTTTCCGGCCTGAATAAAACAGGAATCGAGATGATTATTATTCATCACAGATGCGATTGATGTGTGACTGAATAAAAGCAGGACAGAGAGATATAACCATTTCATTATGATAATCCCGGCAGTGACAGCATCCTCTGGTATTTAAGGATGCTGTCCGGAAACATTAGCTGTTTGTTTCAAGGGTGATGTTATTTTTGTCGTTACTACATACTGTTACGGGATCCACAGTAGCCGGGGCGGTATTCATGATTTTGGTAAACATGGATGAACTGCGCAGGCTGTTAATGAGTTCCACGCAATTTTCTTTCGGTACATTATTGCTGGTAATCGTATAACCATACTTATCTGCTGTTGCCTTAATGGTGACATCACCGCCCCAGGCATTTTTGGCCTTGTTACCACCGGCGATCATATCGGCCGGCAGGGAACCACTCTGCGTCAGCGTTTTGATATAATCACTGCTGGTATATTGTCCCTGGAACTTGTACTGCTTCATTTTGGTTGCAATGGTCTGCAGGTTTTTCACTTCGCGCTGGTTATCACTGGATGACATGGTACTGGACATCTGACTCATTGCGAGAACAACCACAATACCGATAATAATCAGTGCGCCGGCAACTTCCAGTAAGGTTAAACCTTTATCCTCCTCTTTCTCTTTTTTTAAAGCAAAATAAGAATAAAGACATGATCTGAAGTTCATATATCACTCCTGGTTTATGGGATGTTTCAGAAATATTCTGTATGCGGGATTATTGTTTCAGCATGTCGCTGATACTGTAGATGGCAGATATCATGTTAAGAATAAAAAAGAAGACAAAACCTCCTGATATACCGGTAATAATTAATCCAATTCGTTTTACCCGTTTTTTTGCTTCCTCCAGCCACTGATCGGCATAGAGTGCCATGGTTGCCACACTGTCCTCCCTTTCGGAGTTCAGGAGCAGTTTATTGATGCATATTCTGGACGGAAAATCGTAACCGGAATTTCGCATTGCTGTGGCCAGATTCTGACCGGATAATACATGTTTTCGTATTGCCTGAATTCTCTCCTTTAACCATTTATTCTTTTCTGCACCTTTTTCCATTCGGAGCAGCGCCTGCGAAAGAGGAATATTAATCTGCAGCATGGATGAAATACTGAACAGATAATTCACCCCGTGTAAGGTCTGATACAGTGACCAGGGGGGAGCCTTGTCCAGCATCCTCCGGCCGGGGCCGGTATACCGGCTGAATGAAAAACGGATCAGAAGCGTCAGGGCGAAAATGGTCCCACAGAGCCAGAATCCGTACCCGATGAAAAATTCCGACATGCCGGCAAGCAATTTCATCTGGAATGACCATTTATCTTCTGAAGCAAACGCACTGACGATGGGGATGATACGGGTATGGGCGTTGTACATATTCACCACACAGAGCGAAAGCAGCAGAAGGGGGTAGAGGCAGACGGCAATGAGGCTGGATGTCATTTCCCGCCGGGCTTTAACGGTTCTGGCCACCTGGAAAAGGGCGTCGGCAATATTTCCGCGCTCTTCCCCGTTTCTGATTAACGTGGCTTCCTCCGGTGGCACCCAGGTTAACAGGGCACCGGATAACATGCCGCTGGCTTTGATGGAATCGATGCATTCTTTTGCCAGAAAATACATGCCGGATGTGCCTTTCTTTTCACCAAAATCGGTTTCGATCTCGCAGAGAAATTCGAGTGCACGCAGGGACGGCGTTCCGTCACGTATCATGCCGCCCAGGGCTTCGTAGAACTCCACCCGGTTCAGGGCAAAGGTTTTTCTGGCTATCCAGACAGTCAGTGCTGTCAGCTCAATGTCGGTGTTGTTGAGTTTTTCCAGAAATCTCATGTCAGTGCAGCAGCGTATAGCTGTCCTCGTCGATGGGAGAGATGTAATGGGCCGCCAGCGGATCAACCTGCCCGCTGTTGATTTTTCCCAGCAGATGCTGATTTCGTGTCATGCCGCCCAGCTCCCGGTGCCAGTATGTTCTGGCCTCAATACGCCCCTTTTCCCGGTACAACTGGAAAAAACGGGCATCCGGGGAGATGACTTCTGCGATCACTGTTCGTCCTGTCACGCCACGCCAGCAGTGCGGGCAGCCTTCATGATTTCGCAGATATACCTGGTCCGGGTTGCAGACGCTTTCCACCAGGTGCCGTTCATCATCCGTGCGCTCGGTAGCCACCTCATGCCAGGGGCGACGGCAGTGCGGACATATCAGCTGAACCAGACGCTGGCTCAGCAGGCCAATGAACAGTTGCGGGTCGGCAATCATCCTGGCCTGTACCCCCTCCATCTCAAGACGTTCGAGGATGTTAATCGGGTCGTTCGCATGGATGGTGGTCAGCATCAGATGCCCGGTCATGGCGGCTTTTATTGCCGTAATGGCGGAATCGTGGTCGCGGATTTCACCGTTCAGGATCCCGTCGGGGTCAAGACGCAGTGCCGATTTGATGGAGTCCACCCAGCCCTGCGCGGTATCCATGACGGCGGTCTGAATGGCACCGGGAATACGCCCTTCCGGCGGGGATTCGATGGTGAACAGCCTGCGACGGGGCAGAAGAATACCGCCGGTATTGTTGAAGCCGTACTGTTCAAGGTACGCCGCAGAGGCGGTTCTCAGCGTGGTGGATTTTCCTGAGCCGGTGGGGCCTGAGAGCGTGATAATGCCTTCAGGGCGCTGCAGAATGCGGCGAAGAGTGCGCTCCTGGTCAGGGTGATAGCCCAGCATACTGAAGGTCGGGATTTGCTGACTGTCATCCTTGATCAGACGGAGCACAGCATAGAGGCCGCCCACGCAGGGATAGTGGGAGTAGCGTGCACCAAACAGACCGGCCAGTTTCAGGTACTGCTCTGAAAGACGCGCATCCTGAGGCACCCCGGGATCAAACTGTGTGCCCTTGATAACATCGGTCATGCCGGAATAGGTGGCCCCCAGTAATTCGAGGCCTTCTTCTTTCCGGAGGATATCGAGCACTTCCAGTTCGCCGTGAACCCGGGCTTCCACATAGGTGAAGTCCGTGTTGTCTCGTCCCGGGGTCATATGAAGGTCTGAGGCACCAAGAGAGGCAGAATGGCGGATATAGCCGAGCATTTTCTGCTGTACCGGGTTAATGACGCTTTCATCACCGGCGGTTGTGGTGTCCTGTCTGAGGCGGGCTATCACATCCAGGGTGGTGAATTCAAAGTCTCCCACACGCCCCTGATGACGTGCGCGCAGGCGGGTCAGATATTCCTGGACGGCACGCAGATGTTTTTTTCCCTCCACGACCCTGACCCGCAGATGACCGGTTTTATCTGTGTCGATAGCCACATAATCCAGAATGTCATCCGGTGGCAGGTCTGCAGGCTCCAACATAAGGCCTCCTTACGGGCAGCGGCGCCCGGAAAATATGTTTTCTGTTATTAAGCGAGGGAAATAATCAGTTCTTCTGCGGAGAGAATCTGGACATTTTCAGCACAGGCTTAACAGTGTAAAAATGATTACGCCTCCAAAAGCGAATAACAGGGGAATGTTTTTCTCCGGCTGTGTTGATCTCAGCGTTAATACCGGTGTGGCGAGAGCGTAAAAAATAATACCTGCGGTATAAATAAAATAAGGTGTGATGCCGGACAGATTACATACACTGGCGAATATCATAAGCATGACGGCAACTACCGATAAAATAATGGAAGTATTCTTCCATTCACCAGATGGTGTAAGTGAAATGATATCGCCATCCTGTTTATAGTTCGTGTTCAGCTTCAGGAAATGACGGATATCTTTCAGCGTGTTCAGTTTCTGCTGGATATCTTCCACAAGTTCCTGTCTGTCGGTTTTTTCACGGAGCAGCTGGAATTTTGTCTCCCTCAGTACAGATATAATACGGTCCACCTGGCCGGGGGAGGGATAGTAATGATGTTCGAGCATCCACCGGATATCGGCGATTAACCGGTCAGTTACCGGTGTATTACCGTTGTTAATGAGAGGTGTTTCGTGCATCCACTGAAATATGCGGTAGATATGTTGCTTAACAAAAATAAAATCATCGGTGGTTTTATTCTCCAGCATGAGATATATCCCGTCGAGTGTTAATAATAAAACGTCCCGGGTGTGAGGTGATTTGTGATGTATTGTACGGAATATCATTTCTGCACTGTAATCGTTTACGCAGGTGATATATCACACCAGAGTAAATACAGCGGAATGAAGCTGTAGAGTGACCAGAAAAGCCCGACGGGATCTTTTGCCCACAGGCATAAGAATGTCAGTCCGGTGCACCATGCGCCGGCAAGTGCCGCGCATAATTCAGCGCCTCCGGAATTGCCGCTCTTCATCATATAACAGAGCGCGATCAGCAGTGGGATAATGAAGACGAGCGGCAGGACAAAGGATTCGGCTGCGGATATCCATTCCCGGTAACGCCAGCGGTCGTTTAATCTGTCGGCATCATATTTCAGACAGTTGCTCAGGAACGCCAGATCGTTCATGAGGGGGGCGTCCTGGCCATACTGCGCCGCGAGGCGCATTCTGGCACCCCACAACCGGGCACTCAGGGCACGGAGTTGTGCCGGGGTGACCTGTTTTCCCCGACAAAGTTGTACCTGTAATTGTGTTGCCTCGTGGACAATATCTGTGTGGTTCACCCCATATTCTGCAGCGGCTGTTTCCAGGTCACGGATGATCAGGCTGAGCCAGGATATCAGTTCACTGATGTTCATTGTCGTTCATCCTTTTGTACGGACAGCCGCCTGTACTGGCGGCCGGTTTCATGGTCGCAGGGTTTTTCTGATGCCGGACTGCTCCAGTACCACACTGTCCGGTGTGATTTTCTCCACGAGATAAGGGGTTCCGGGGATGTTCTGGCCCGTCTTCACATCGGTGATGTGTCCACCCGAAAGTTCTATCCGGGCTCTCAGCTGAGGCTGTACACCAAATATTTCTGTCAGACGGGGGGATGTCGCCGTCGACGGGGCAGTCGGGATGGCGGACGTGCTTTCCTGCGGACGACCGGGCTCTGCGGGAATACCCTGCTCCAGCATGCGCAGTTCATGACGGATTTTCTCTCTCGCCAGCATGGCTTCATACAGGGCTGTTTCGTCCTGTATCCGCTCAATCTGCAGTTGCCGGGGACTCTGTTCCTCTGCGTTTCCGGTTGTGGCCATTGCCGTTGCCGGTAACAGCAGCGCTGAAACCAGAAGGGCTTTTGTTTTAGCGTGCATAATATTTACCTGTAAATTGATAGTGGAAACGACCGTTCTCCAGTTGTCGTGTGACAGAGATAAAACGGACAGAAGGCGCCTTCAGACGTTCAACCAGCTGGTATGCCGGGAGTAGCGTCTGTATCTGAAGGTCATACTCTTTCCACGGAGGCTGGATAATATTTCCGTTTTCATCGGTGACGCTGTTACTGACCTCCTGCCAGTCCAGCGTCAGTGGCATTGACTGAGCAAGCGTGGTCAGTTGTTCTTGCAGGACAGAGCTTTCCGGCAGAGCATCAACGTCGACGGGATGTTCAGGCAGGCGGAAGCTGACTGGCAGGCCAATGCCGCCGGTCTTTCCTTCCGGCATCACAATAAAGGGGCGGGTACCCGTCATATCACTGATGCGCCGGATGAAGTCAGTCACTGTCGCGCCAGCTGTATTAGTGTACGAGGCGCGAAGATTGCCGCTGCCGCCGTCAGTTGAACATTCAGCCAGCGAATAACGCCATCCGGAGGCAGACAGTGGCAGTGACGTCCATATGTCAGCACATCCCTGGATAAAGGCGTCGGTTTCGGGGAGTCCGGGCCAGGGGGGACTGATTTGTTCCTCTGTGACCTGTCGGGCAGCTGCTGCCTGCGCGGCTTGTTCAGTCTTCCACCGTTCATAATACTGCCAGCCGTACCATGCAGCGCCGAGAAGGGCGATGATCAGCGAGACAGTGATGAACTGCGCTCCCCGGGATACCGGATTCAGGCGCGCGGCAGCCGGATGTTTACCAGAGCCGGTCAGGGTGGACAGCGGCAGGGCCTGATTCTGATCGCCTGCTGAAAATGCCACCGGTTCATAGCGTGTCCAGCCCTGCTCCGGTTCGGTGTTGATGGAAAGAAAGGTATCCCGGGCTTCACGGACCTCTTCTCCGCTTCCCACCAGGTCACTGACGAGAACACCGTCGACAACGGAAACAAAGCTGTAGCGCGGTGTTTCTCCGGGTAACGTCAGTTCCGTGATGGCATAGCCGCCCTGTTCAAGCAGTGGCAGGATCAGCAGGGCGAGGGAGAAGCACTGACGGGGTTTTCCGGGCAGTATGCGGCGACTGGCTGTGGCCACCATGGTGTGGGTATCGGCATCTTCATTACTGAGATACTGACAGGCCAGGAAAAGGTCGGCTTTCTGTGCCCGGGCAAAGTCGCGGGCATGCCGGTACTGTGAGGGCAGTGTTTTCCATTCCAGACCGGCCAGAAACACATTGCGCCCTGCCGTCAGCGGAAACACCTGCCGCTCTGTCGGTGAAATATCCGTCACGATCGTCCTCCTTGTGAAAATCAGATGATATTGGGCGTGATCAGCACCACGAGAATGGTGTCGTCGTTTTCACTGTTGATCCCACCGCCAAGACCGAAGAATCCCGGCGTGCCTACACCCTGTTTTCCGCTGCGACGTCCTGACTGCTGGAAGCCACTGATAATGACCGTCTGCCCGGATTTCAGATCCACGGTCTGATTGATGGTTTTCAGATCCACATTCGGCAGCTGGGCTTTACTTCCACCGCTCTCATAATTCTCAATAACCGGTTTGTCGGAGAGACTCATGGAATAGAGCAACTGCAGTGTCTGTGAGTCCGGGAGAATGAACGGCAGAAGGGTCATGTTAAAACCGGTGGTGATGGTGGCCGCATTCAGGGAGGTGGATGAGCCGACATTGGCAGTGGTATCCGTCGTCACACTCTCGATGTAACTCTGCTGATTGGCGATCTGCATTGGCACCGGCGTCAGGTTTTTGGTGACGGCAGAGTGCTGGGTCACCACACTGACAACCCCCTGGGAAGACAATGCTTTCAGGAAGGCTTTTGAACCGGTGAGTTTACCGTCCACAATGGAAACACCACCTGTGATGGCATCACTGGCTGCACTGGTGAATGTGCTGCCGAGACTCAGTCCCAGCGTTCTGTCGCTGAAGACTGCGTTCCAGTCGATACCGGCCTGCTCATTGCGGGTTTTCCGGATACTCAGAATTTCCACATTCAGCACCACCTGACGTTTCATCTCTTCATTGCGTTTTTCAATGAATGCCCGGACCGTTTCCAGAACCTGTGGATTATCTGTGACGGTGATAAAGCCCGTGGACATGAACATGCGTCCGATACCCGGGGTCAGCATTGATGTGACCGCATTTTTCACATCCTGATACAGCGCAGACTTCATATCCACGGTGGTGGTCTGGGTATTGCTGGCATCACCGGAAATGGCATCTGATGCACTGCCTCCTGATGAGCCGTTTGAGGACATGGTGCCGCTGACCACAGTGGCGTTATAGGTCACCTGACTGTCCATATAGGTGATGGGGAAGGTCTGTGTCTCGAGATAATAGAAGATGATATGCGAGCCGTCATAGCGCCAGGATATACCGAGACGGGAGGAGACCGCATTCAGCAGGGTCGTCAGGCCGGAGGCATTCAGTTCAGACAGTGCTGCGGTATTTCCCGGCAGACGGGATGATGGCGTGTCAGATGCGCCAATGGCGGCAAGGGGAACCATGCCGCTTGCATCCGGTGGGGGTAACGCGCCCTGGATTTGTTGTGTGCTGCCGGTTGTGGATGTATTCAGGTATGTCAGTACATCAGGTGTGATCCGTACCGGAATATGGCAGCTTTCCGTGATTCGCTGAACCACCTGCTGAAGGGTGATGCTCTGACGGGTATGAATGACAATGGGACAACCGGGAACGGTTTTGCCGGTGTTTTTATCCATGACCGGACGGGGATTGATCCATTGTCGAGAGGATTCCTTAACAACCGGCGTCCGGGTTCGCAGATCAGACATCATTTCCCGTGCCCGTTGTTGTTCCGCAACGGCTTCCTTTCTTGTGCTCTCAAGCTGTCTGTAACTGGCACAGCCCTGTAACAGAGCGGCGGCAATCATAATGGCAAGAATTTTTTTATTCATGGGAGATCCGTGATTTATTCAGATTCGTGACTAATTCATCCAGAGGATGACGTGATCGGGGATCACTGACGGAAGTGTGATGGAAAGCGCTCTGCCGGCAGTGTCCAGCAGTCGGCCGTTTTCCACCCTGCCGAGCAGAGCAGAGTCATTACTCTGTTCCCTGAGCGCGGCCATCAGGCCCGGGGTTTCTGTAGCCCAGACAAAAACACGTTGCTGGCTGATGATATGACTGACGGTATCCGTCCCGGGAATCCCGAGCTGAGCGGATGTCAGCCGCCCTCCGGCTGTCCGTCGTTCCGGATTCTGATGCAGGTAATCATTGATGGCGTTCATATAACGAATGAACGTTGCTGCCTGTTGTGTGTTTTCTGCGGCCTGATGACGGTGTTCGCTGCGGGAGAGCTGACTGGTGAACCAGAAATTGCCGGTGGTCGTGATGACCATGATGAACACGATGAACCAGCCCATAAGGTTATTCCTGTGGACGATCTGTCACCCGCAGCAGACATTGTGCTGTGCTGGTCCGGGCATACAGCGGTTTTTCCACCGGGGTGTAGAGTGCAAAGAGCTGCTCCAGCGCCTGGCGGAAACTGCCGGTGAAAACCAGAGGAGCATCGATGCTGTAGTTGACAGGTGTTTCCCAGCGCAGTGTCCATGTGCCGTGCGGGCATTTTTCGGATGATGTCCAGCGGGCCAGTCCGTCTTTCAGGGTGGTCCCCTTTTCCATTTTCCATTGCCGTGGCGGTATGACCTTCTGCGGTGGTGGCACTACCGGTTTCGTGGCCACCGGGGCTGGCGTGGTTGTTCTGCTCTCTGGTGTTCCGGATGCCCCGGTGGTGGTCTGAGCCCGGGATACGCTGACGGCAGGTGTCACTGGTGTCGGGCCTGCCGGCGTTGCGGTGCTGCCCCTGAACGGATTACGCGGTGTATCAGCAGCTTTCTGTGAACCCTGCGGTGCCGTGACGTCGACCGGCGGTGTTGCAGAGGTCGTGACAGTCAGTATTTTCCTGTTCCAGTCCATATGTCCGTAAAGCTGCTGGCCGGCCAGCAGCGCATTCAGTGCCCGGTGCCACTGGTCATTAACGGACCAGGAAGGGAGGCGTTTGTTCAGTGCCGGTGTGGCGGCATTCTGCTGGCGGAACTGCCAGCCGGTTGGCAGCAGCTGGCGTATCCAGTCACTGACGGTGCGCTGACGTGCTTCACGTAAATAAACGACGGATGAGGGACCGGGCTTACCGGTCATAACCAGTGCAGACAGCGGTGTGGCCTGAAGAAGCGGGCGGGGAGGCAGTGCGGTACTCTGGCTGCTGACAGTGGTTGAGGGTGTCGCCGTTGTTGTCGGACGGGGCGGTGTCACAGGGCGGGTCACCGGTGGCGGAAGCAGACGTTTTTGCGTATGGGTGATAATGGCAGCACTTTCGCGAATTTGTCCGTCGACGAACACCAGAGCCGGAGGCGTGGTATCCGGAACAGGCGTGGCATTAAATGCCGTACAGCCGCTGAGTAATGACGGCAGAAGGAGTGTCAGTGATTTCTTTTGCATAGAATATAATCCGGTATATTACGGGTTACGGTATAAGACAGGTGGCGGGTAACTGGCCTTCAGATGAATATCATTTCATCGGGTTATTGATGATGAACCTTAAAAATCACAGAGGTGATGCATGATAAAGAAGATGTGGCGTTATTTACGGCAAATTGATAAGTATGAATTGCTGCAGCAGGTGATTTCAGTACATGAAGTGGAACTGCTCAGGAAAATGATGACAGATTCATTATTAGGGTGCTCAGTAGGATATGTGTTTTCGAAAATACTGAAGATATCCTTTCTGCGTTTTATTCAGTCTGAGGGGGGATGGGATATTATTACTTACTTTTTGTGGATGCTGGGAATGCTTATTGTCATGGCCGTGCTGTTTATCTGGATGTGCGCCGCTGTATGCTATGAGCTTCGGATGTATAAAATAAAAACAGGAAGGGAGAACGATATATTATTCTGGGTGTGGATTCTTCTTTTTGATGTCGCGGTTGTATTTTCGCTGGGTAATGTTATCTGGTGATTATGGGTTCAGTGACATATGGAAAAAGATAAGTGCGAACATTGATACTGAAGAATAATATATCCAGGAATAGAAAAACATGAATTTCGGAGATGGTTTCTTCTGTCTCCTGTTTTTCAGGGGAGTCTGTGGGTCAAATGTTATCAGCGTCATTAAAGGATACCCTTTCATAAGAATAAAAATATAGACGCATAAATGAGCGTAAAGAGGTAACCTGTCCTGCCAGAACAGAATCATCATGATGACGGCAAGATGAAATGTCGTTACATTGATATAATAAAACCAGCTGTATTTACGCAGATACTGTTGGATATTCACGCTGTCAGCATGCGGTTCTGGTGAACAATTTATGCAAAAACAGAAGAAAGAAATGATGATGAACACGGTCAGAGTGACCGGTAATACAGTCACAAGCAGAAAGAGTATGGACATAAAAATATCTCCGTCAGGATAGTGTGATTATTCCTTTATGGTTCCATAACCCGGCGTAGCTCCGTCGACTGGTTATAATTTTATCCGGGACCTGGCTTTAAGGGGTAATGCCACCTCTTTCCATTCACTACAGCTTCCGGGAATACGTTCTGTGCGTCGTATTATTCGTGTGTTCTGGCATACAATAATCAGGGCATTGTCTGCCGTCTGAAAAGGCATAATCGCAATGTTAATATCTTCTGTTGCCGGGATACAGATGACTTTCTTTTCACATGTATTGGTGTATATGACAACTCTGAATTTTTCTGCGGACATTTTCAATCCTCTTTTAAGCCAGAATATCCCGTGAGGGCATTCTTTGTGAAAAAGTTCTGTGGACTTCTCTATGACGGCAGGTAATGCATCCAGCAGGGCAAGACGGAAGCGGAGGCTGGTCTGCTCATCCGAAAGCACGTTAATGGCATCGTTCAGTGCGCGCTGTGCTTCTGCTTCTGCCAGACCTTTCTGACGGGTGGCCTCCGCCAGTTCAATAATTGCTGCTGCCTGGAGAAGTCAGCGGAGAGTGGCT
>OEQX01000272.1_pt1 | contig 13570 bp, 9 predicted proteins | sample 1539851 | NCBI WGS metagenome assembly OEQX01 (sample SAMEA3891238, study PRJEB23780) | metagenome | biome: terrestrial biome; feature: animal house; material: water of meat washing | place: Italy | collected 2015-05-12
CCGATGGTAGTGTGGCATTCGCCATGCGAGAGTAGGACACTGCCAGGCACCCAATCCAAGAAACCCCGCTCGATGAGCGGGGTTTTTTATTGCCTGATATTCAGAAAGTCGTCTGATAATTGACCTGTTTTACCCCTATTTCCCCTGAACTCTTTATCTTCCCTTCTGTTTTACTCATAAAAATCGGCGTTAACGGCGTAAAATGACGCTTTATTTCGTCGGAGATAGCCCATGTTTTGTCCAAAATGCGGCGGTCAAACCCTGCAGAGCGTCAGCCCCAAAGAGTTTCGCTGTGGCTGCGGTTTTCATTTTTTCCAGAATGTGGCGACGGCGGTGATGGTGGCGCTTTGCTGGCAGGATGAGGTGCTGGTTGCGGTGCGTGCCCGCAATCCGGGCAAGGGGTTGCTGGATCTGCCGGGCGGATTTGTCGATCCCGGCGAGTCGCTGGAGGGGGCGCTGGTGCGCGAGTTGCAGGAGGAGCTGGGGCTCGATGTCAGCGCTCAACCTTTTACCTATCTCGGTTCCTTCCCCAATATCTATCCCTACGATGGCATCACCTATCACACCTGTGACACCTTCTTTGCCATCATGCTGAGCGAAAAACCGGTCATCCAGCCGGCTGACGATGTGGCCGCCTGTCAGTGGCTGAAGATCAGCGATATCCCCTTGCCCCGCTTTGCTTTCGAGTCGACGCGCACCGCGATGGCGCGGCTGCAGCAATCCTCTTTGCAAGCCTGATCCCTGCTGATGACGATGGGGATTGGCAGCGACCATCCCTGTCTCATCCTTGTCCGCTTTTGTCCCGCAGACGCCATTCGTCAGACGGTGAGTGGTATAGTCAGCAGTGGATCCGGATTCAAGGAGCATATCGTGAAGAAGATAGTTCTCATCTTGCTCGGCATCGCCGTGGCGGCCTTGCTGGCCATAGTGACGCTGATAAGCCTTATCGACCCCAATCAATTCAAGCCCCAACTGGCTGAACAGGTGCGCAAGAGCACGGGCCGGGAACTGGTGATGGCGGGGGAGATTGACTGGCGTTTCTGGCCGAGTCTCGGCCTCTCGCTGGAGAAGGTGGCTCTGCGCAATCCGGCCGGTTTTGCCGAGCCGGATCTGGTTCGTTTCGAACAGGGGGAGGCCTCGGTGGCCCTGTTGCCGCTGCTCTCCCATCGACTGGAGATCGGCAAGGTGACCCTGAGTGGCGCCCATCTCTTTATCCAGACCAAGGCGGATGGCAGCTCCAATCTGAGCGGACTGATCAAAGATGCCACTGCTGATGCAAGCGAACCGGTCGTCCCCGCAACCCCTGCGCCAACCGCTGATAGCAAGCCCTGGCAGATCAGCTTGCAGGGTGTCGCGCTCTCCCAGGCCAGTGCGCTGGTACAGGATGATCGCAGCGGCACCTCGCTGCGACTGGATCGCCTCGATCTCGATATGGGGCAGCTGGCCACCGGTCAGTGGGTACCCGTGACGCTGGCCGCCAAGGGGAGTGCCGACAAGCTCGCTTTCGACGTTAAAGGGCAGACCCAGATCAAGCTGGCGCAGGAGGTGATGGCCAGTGAACTGAAAGATCTGAGCCTCAGTGGCAGCCTGAGTGACCCGTCCCTGCGACTCGACAGTTTCTCCATCAAGGGAGACCGACTGGCCCTTGGTGAGTGGAGCAACCTCACGTTGGCGCTGAAAGGGGCCAAGGTAGAGGGGCAGCAAGCTTCACTGGCTGGCTCGCTGGAAGGAACGCTCAAGGGACGGCTCGATAAAGAGATGAAGCTGGCCGAGCTCTCCGATGTGCTGCTGACGGCAGCGCTGGAAGGTGATGCGCTGCCACGCCCGCAGATGAAGCTGAAACTGGCCGGGTTTGCCCGTGCCGAGCTCGACAAGCAGTTGATTACCCTGAGCAAGCTGGTGATGAGTGCCGATGAGGCGCTGCTGAGTGGTGATGGAACCGTGCAGCTTGGCGCTGTTCCCGCAATCAGCTTCGATCTCAAGGGGGAGAAGCTGGATCTCGACAAATGGCTCGCCAAATCGGTACCGACCACACCTGCGCAGGCGAAAGAGGACAAACCGGCGGCCGGTGCTTCCAATACCGCTGCAAGTGACAATAAAGCGGTAACCGGCAAGAGCGAAGCCCTCTCCGCGGTTGAACCGGATCTGGGCGCGCTCAAAGGGGTGGATCTGGATGGTCGGCTGCAACTCGGCAGCCTGCGTCTGAAAGGGCTGGATCTCGGCGCAGTCGATCTGCAGGTGGCTCTGGCCAAGGGACTGCTGACGCTCAAACAGTTCAGCGCGACCGTGGCTGGCGGTCAGGTAAGCGCGAACGGGGTACTCGACGCGCGCCAGCAGCCCGCCACCTACAAGGTGCACAAGCAGGTGGCCGGAGTGAACATTCGTCCCTTGTTGCAGACTCTGGCCCAGAGTGATCTGCTGGAGGGCAAGGGCGATCTCGATGTGCAGGTGCAGGGGCGTGGTCTCTCTCCTCTGCCACTGCGCAACGGAATGCAGGGCAAGGTGACCTTGAAGCTGAGCGACGGCGCCCTGCACGGCATCAACCTGCCGGAGATGATCCGCGAGGCGCGGGCCACCCTCACCGGCAAGGGGGCCGAGCAGGTGAAGGAGGCGCGCAAGACCGACTTCAGCGCCCTGACCGCCAGCTTCCAGATTGCCGACGGCATCGCCCGCAGCAACGACATCCAGCTCTTTGCTCCCGCCTTGCGGGTCAAGGGAGAGGGGCAGACGGCGCTGGTGCCGGAGAGCCTCGACTTCCTGTTCCTCACCTCCATCGTCGAGAGCAGCAAGGGGCAGGGGGGCAAGGATGTGGACGAGCTGAAGGAGATCACCATTCCGGTGCGGATCGGCGGCCACTGGCAGGCCCCCAGCTACCAGCTCGATGTGAAGGCGCTGCTCAGCAACAACAAGCTGCTGGAGGATAAGGCGCGCAAGGAGGCCGAACGCGGCCTCAAGAAGCTGCTGGGGGACAAGGCCGACAACGAGGCCGTCAAAGGGGTGGCTGACCAGCTGCTCAAGGGACTGTTCAAATAGGTGACGGTTCATATGGGCTGGCGCGAGCCGCGCCAATGCCGTTAGCGGTTGACCGGATGTCAGCGCCATTGAAAAATGGCGCTGACATTTTTTATGGCGCAGTGACCTGCTGCGCCTTGATCCGGAGTCATCTCGAGTTGAACCCATGCGCCTGATCCTGCTGCTCTGCTCCCTGATCTGCTACGGCATGGCTTCTCCCGTGCTGGCCGGGCCGCTGGCGGATCGTCTGGCTGGCGAGCTGGCCAAGCAGGCTCCCGAACAGGCGCTGCCTCTTGACGAGGTGCAGCGGCTCGACCGGCGCTTGATTGCTCCCGACTCCCTCTATCCCGCCTGGCAGCGCTATCCGCTGCGTCAGCTGCAGGCCATCTATCGCTATCAGCAGGAGTGCGGGACAGAGAATGACTTGCCCGCCGAGTGGCTGCCACTGCTGCGAGCGCTTTGCGGCCAAGGGGCTGCGCCCTCGACCCGCTGGTTTGCCGCTCACCCCGTCTATCCGCTGGGCGGCTCCAGCGCAGCGCGCTGGCAGGCTGGTCATCCGGCGGCCGGGCTCGACGCTCTGCTCCATGTGCGGGAGCGGCGCGACCGGTTGGGGCTGCTTGGGGAGCTCGGCGATGACAACCTCGACGCCCTGCTGCGGGGCGAGCGCTGGCTGCTGCAATCCGGCCAGCTCTGGCTGCTTGCCGATGGGCAGTGGCGTCGCTATGGCGCCGGGCAGTGGCAACCGCTGGCCGAGCGGCTTGGCGTGACGCTGGATAGTCGTACTGCTGGTACTTGTGAAGAGCGAGTCGGAGCGATTTGCTTCAATACTCGCCCCACGCTGCATTGGCAGTGGCTGGCGCTGGCCAGCACGCTTGGCTTTATCCTGTTGCTGGGGTGGGCCAGCTGGCAGCGCTGGCGCCTGCTGCGGGAGCGGCGCGTCGCGTTGCAGATGCTGACCCACGAGCTGCGCACTCCCATCATGGCGCTCTCCGGCATCAGCGAGGAGCTGCGCCACGATTTCGACCGGCTGCCCCCTTCCGCCCAGCAGAGCGTGGGGCAACTGCTGGGCAGTGTCGCCCGCCTGCATCAGCTGGCGCAGGCCAGTCGCCACTATCTGGCGGCAGAGACTCTGGAAGATGAGCGGGTGGCGGTCAGTCTCACCGAGTGGCTCACCCTGGCTTGCGAGCGGCATGACGCCACCTTCTGCCTTGAGCGGGAGATGACTCTGGCGCTCCCCTTCTACTGGCTCGATCTCGCCCTCGACAACCTGCTGCGCAACGCCAGCCAGCATGGCCGCGCGCCGGTTCGGATCTGTGCCAGCTGGCAGGCGGGGCGTTTGATCCTCGCGGTCAGCGATGGCGGCGAGCTGCCAAATTACCGGCTCGCCACCCTGCTGCGCCGCGGTGCCCGTGCCGATGGTCTGGGGCTGGGGCTTGCCATCGTGCGCCATCTGCTGCGCCGTCTTGGCGGGCGCCTCGCCCTATCCGGCCCGCCCACCACCTTCACCCTGACGCTGCCCTGCCAACTCTGGAGCGACCCCGAATCATGAAGACCATCCTGCTTGTCGAAGACGAGGCGCTGCTGGCGGAGAACCTGCAACGCTATCTGACCCGCGAGGGGTATCGCTGCCTCTGGTGCGACACCCTGGCTGCGGCGGAGCAGCAGTGGCTGGCGGCGGATCTGGTGCTGCTGGATCGCACCATGCCGGAGGGGGATGCCCTCGACTGGCTGCCCCAGTGGCTGGCGCGCAAGGCGCTGCCGGTGATCGTGCTCACCGCAAGGGTGGAGGTGAGCGATCGGGTGGCCGGGCTCGATGCGGGGGCGCGCGACTACCTGACCAAGCCCTTCTCCCACGACGAGCTGCTGGCGCGGATCCGGGCCCAGCTGCGCCAGCTGGGGGATGGCACTCAGGCGGTGGGCGGCTTGCAGCTTCATCCCGCCCGGATGCAGGCGAGCTGGCAGGATGCGGAGGTGAGCTTTACCCCCACCGAGTTTGCCCTGCTCACCCTGCTGGTGCGGATGGCGGGGCGGGTGCTGAGCCGGGAGGAGATCCTCAACCGGGTATGGGGCTATCAGGCGTTTCCCTCCACCCGCACCGTTGATACCCATATTCTGCAACTGCGCCAGAAGCTGCCCGGGCTGGCCATCGAGACGGTGCGCGGCATCGGCTACCGGCTGGAGGTGCCAGCGTGAAGCGTGCAACGCTGGCTGGGCTGCTGTTGGCTCTAAGCGCTGGCTGCGTTATGGCAACTGATCGCGCCGACCCGCTGCAACCGGCTACCTTGGCGCTGTTGCAGGGGGATAACCGGCACGCCTGGCAATCTTTGCAGCAGGCATGGCCCGCCCTCACAAGTGATGCCGAGCGCCGTAGCTGGCAGGGGATGCTGGCTGCGCTGAGTGCCCAGCACTGCGGCAAGGATTTCCCGCTCACTCTGCCTGATGGGGTGAGCGAGCTGCGCCTTGAGCTGATCCAGCGCGATGCGCCGCTGCTGCGGGACTATCGGGTGCAGCTGACCGGCGAGGGGCCCATCACCGCCGCTGAACTTATCGATCCCGCTGGCCGTGACCGACTGGCAGGTGCCCCGTGGGAGGCGGAAGAGAACTCCGGAGTCAGGGTTGTCGGGTCCGATCTACCGACGCCTTTGCCAGCCGGACTCTATCAGCTTCGGCTGGCGGTGGCGGGCAAGGATTGGCAGGTAGCGCTGCCGCTGCCTGCGGTGCAGGATCTGGACTGGCTCTCCCGCACGCCGCAAGCGGTGGCCAATCCCCCCGCCAATCCCGCTTCCTGTACGCCGCTCTGGCTCGATCAGGCGGTGCTGGCCCGCCCGCAATACTCCCTGCTGTGGTGGAACCGTCTGCCTCTCGATGGCAAGGTGGGTTGGCCTGCCGCCACGCCCGACAGCTGGCGTACCCTTTCGCTGGTGCAGACCAGCCAGCGCGGCCAGCTGGTGTTGCAGCTGAGCCACAGTCAGGCTGGGCCGGTTGAGTAATGGTCGTCGTGATGGTCAGTTGCACGCAATCCTGACATTGGCCTGACAATCGCAGGCGGCCAATCTGCTGAAATGGCGATTCCCGTGTGTTATCAGGAATCACCGACCATGACTCTTCTTCCCGTGCTAACGAGCCGGATCCGCCCGCTGCTGCTGTTGGCGCCGCTGTTCTCCCTGCCTGCCGAGGCGCTGACCCTGGCCAACGATCAGTGGCGCATCGAGCTGGATCCCGCCACCCTGGCGGCCGAGGCTGTGCTGCCATCGGGCAAGCACCTTGTCATCGCCTCTCCCGGCCCGCGTCAGCCGGTCACCGCCTTGCAGCAGGAGGGGGAGCGTGCCAGCTGGCTGACCCGTGCCGATGGCGAGGTGCGGGCCTTGGCTCGCCTCGAGGGCAATCGTCTGATCCTTACCCTGAGCCGTGCGAGTGCTGGCGATCTGGTGTGGCCGCGTGTACCGGCAGGGGCGCAGGCGCTGATGCTGCCGATCCACGAGGGATTTCGCATTCCGGCTACTCACACTGCGTGGCGCAAGGCGCTGGTGGAGGAGTATCAGGGGATCAACACCACGGATAATCTGACCCTGCCGGTGGTTGGGCTGGATCACGGCGATCAGCAGCTGGCGATCCTCTTTGCCAACCCCTTCAACAACCGGCTCACTTTTACGCCCGGGAAAGATGGTATTGCCCTGACGGCGACCCATAGCGTCAATCGCCTCAATCTGACCGCCCCCTATGAGGTGGCGGTGTCGCTGCAACCGGGCAACGACTGGCTGGCGGCGGCCAAGGCCTATCGCAGCTGGTTGCAGGAGCGGGGCGAGCTGGTCTCGCTCGAGAGCAAGCTGGCGGCGGTGCCGGATGGCAAACGGCTGATCGGTGCCTCTCACCTCTACCTCTGGGGCGAGCGACTGCTGGTGCCACAGGATGTGAAGAGCTGGCCCGCGCTGCGCCGCCTGATCCCCGCCGACTGGCTCAAGGGGGAGAGCAAAACGGCGCTGCAAGCGCCCGATCTTGAGCGCAACCGCTATCTGCAAAATCTGGTGCTGACCGGAGTTGAGCAGGCGCTGGCGCTGCGCCATCCGGGTCAGCAACCGGCTGATTTCGCTGCCCGGCGCACGCTGGCTGCCACGCAACTGGGGGCTGCGCTCAACGAGCCGCAGAGTTGGGGTGATGGCAGCTCGGCCAAGATGATCGCCGCTCTCAAGCAGGCTGGACTACCCAAACTCTGGCTGGGGCTGCCCCAGTGGACCGCCGGTTTTGCTGCGCCAGAGGGGATTGAACTTGCCAAACAGGCGGGCTATCTCATCGCCCCTTACGACTCCTACGATACCGCGCTGCCGGAGGGGAATCGCCAGCAGAGCTGGCTCACCGCCCAGATGGGGCAGGATATCTACCTGCGCTGCGGCATCATGCAGGAGAACGGGCGGCGCAAGAGCGGCTTTCAAAACAGCGGCGTCTACACCAATCAGGCCTGCGTGCGCCCGGTGATGGAGCAGCGAGTGCCCAAATTGCAGCAGGCGAGCCACTACAACAGCTGGTTCCTCGATGTGGCGGCGACCGGCATGGTGTTTGACGATTTCGACCCGGCCAAGCCGACCACTCAGGCGCAGGATGCGCAAAACCGGATGGCCGGGATGGCGTGGATTGCCAGGAGTCAGGGTGTGCTGGTGGGCTCCGAGGAGGGCGGCGCGGTTGCCAACCGCACCGCGGCCTTTGCCCACGGCCCCCAGACCAGCGGCTTTGGCTGGCAGGATCCCGATATGCGCCGCAACAAGCGATCTCCCTACTATCTGGGGGCCTGGTATCCCGACTATCAGCCCGCGTTCTTCTTTCGCCAGAGCCACCTAAAACCTGAGTATCAGGGGCTCTACTTCGATCCGGCGCTGCGGTTGCCGCTGTTCCAGAGCGTCTTTCACGACAGCATAGTGACCACCCACCACTGGACGATGGACAGCCTCAAATTCAGGGAGAGCCGTCAGGTCACCGAACTGTTGCAGCAGCTCTACAACGTGCCGCCGCTGCTCAACCTCAGTCTGGATAGCGCCAGCGTGCGCATTCCCTACCTCAAGGGGCTCGATGCCTTCTTCCGCCCGCTGCATGAGCGGCTCTACAACCAGCCGCTCACCGGTTTTCGCTGGCTCGACAAACGAGGAGTGGTGCAGCAGAGCGAGTTTGCCGATGGCACTCGACTGATTGCCAACTTCGGCCCGGCCACCGAGCTGGCAGGGATAAAACTGGCCGCTCAAAGCGTGCTGGCGCTGTTGCCCGATGGCAGCCAGCAGCAGTTTGTCTCGCAACCGGATGGCGCCCGCTAATCTGGCGTTCTGGCTTTTATTTCATCAGATGATGCTGTGGTAGAACTTTTCATGTATAGATGAACGTTCTGCAAAATAAATGAGAGGCAGTTCTGATGATTGAGAGTGAAGTGATTAGAGAGGTAAACCATCCGGCGTGGCCGCTGGTCTGGCAGATCTATGGCGAGAGTTTTCCCCGCTACGAGCAGCGCCAGTCACAGCATCAGCCACAGAAGATGCGGGATCCTCGCTATCACTGCCAAATCTTTTATCAGGACGGCCTGCTGCTCGGTTTCATCTTCTGGTGGGCGTGCGGCGAGCAGATCTATATCGAACATCTGGCCATCAATCCGGCGCTGCGCGGCCGCAACTACGGCAGCCGCCTGCTGGCCGAATTTTGCGAGCGGGCAGGCAAAACCGTCATTCTCGAGATCGATCCGCCAGAGGATGAGATTGCCATTCGCCGTCTGCGCTTCTATCAGGGGCTGGGCTTTTGTCTCAACGACTATGCCCATCTCCACCCGCCCTATCATCCTGACTATCAAGGTCATGCCCTGCGGGTGTTGAGCTATCCGGGGCTTCTTGAGGAAGAGGCCTATCAGCGTTTCAACAGCATGCTGGTGGAGACGGTGATGGATCACAGCTTGAGTTGGAAAACGGGGATGTTCATTGCGAGATGAAGGGGGGATTACCCCCCTCCTAATTGCAACTATTCATAGACTGATGTCGCGGTCAGCAACTGATCTGCAAAGGTAAAGATTTCATCGATCGAGGAAATAGGATGCCTAGTCTCTTTTTTGTCAGCGTCAAATAAACCGATATATTTCTGCCTTGCATTGAAATGCAACCTGCATAACGGCTTGCGATTATTATCGTCGAGGAGAATACCAAAATAACTTTGGGTATCTCTTGCCGAGATTCTTGTTACATCAAATCGCTGTCTCAGAATTGCTTTGACAACATTAAAGCCTTCCATCTCTTCAATCGTTGTATCGACCTTTGATTTTTCCTCACTACAGCCTTCGGCATTATTGTTATCACTTGATGGATTACTATCAAATGCCGGTTGGATAGTTGAGGAGTTGACACTGCCACCAATCGCAGATTTCAATCTTGCATTGATGCTGTCATTCAGAAATTGGCTAAGTGCCTTCTTGGTAATGTCGGTAAAGGACTGTTTGACCTTTGCTGTCAGTACACCGTCATAGATTCTGGATGCAAAAAACTTAACAAAGTCTTCTTCCGGTGAGCCAAATTGTTCGGCTAGCAATTTTTTGATCTGGCTAAGGTACTTCAGTTCGCCAGCTGCATCGACAACTGAATCAACATCGAAAGAGGTTTTGGTTAGTTTTAATACCTCAGGCACTATGTGTTCATCTATGTCTTCCAGATCGAGCGTCAAAAATGGTTTTTCGTCCATTTTGTTTGGGGCATCAAGGTCTGTGTAGAACTCATATTGTGCCCCATTGGTAAGAATGCCGATTCGAGCATTGGTAACTGAAAAATAGCGAAAGAGTTGACCAGAGTGCTTGGCCGAGAGTTTTTCACTGTATTTTTTACACTCAACCAGAATTTGCACTTGGCCATCTTTGAGAATGGCGTAGTCAACCTTTTCCCCTTTTTTGATGCCTGTATCTGCGGTGAATTCCGGAATCACCTCCGTAGGATCAAACACATCATAACCAAGTACACGATTGAGAAATGGCATGACAAATGCGTTTTTGGTTGCTTCTTCTGTGGTGATCATCGATGACTGTTGAGCAATCTTTTTGGCTAGACTCTGTAGCTGCTCTGAAAAATCCATTGTTTCCTCTCTGCGCTGGGACTGGAATTGTTGAGTTGATATTCACCCGTCATATCTGGCCAAAATCAGGTGAGGTCATAGAGACGGTTTATCTCTACGTATATTCAGCAAAGTGCCATACGATTCCAAGGCTGGTATGCCTGAAACAGGATCCAGCTCACCGCTATTGAGTGTTATATGAAGAAAATATGAGCTTGTAGCTGACATTTATATTAAAAAGGGGCGCCCAAGCGCCCCTTTCTCGTTGAACCTGCTGTGGTTTATCTCACTCCCCCAGCAGCTTGTGCCAGACGGCGAGCACATGGCTGCGCTCGTTTTGCAGCTGATCGTCGCTCACCTTGCGGGAGATCTCCGAGAGGTTGAGGCGATGGCCGAGGTTGCGGATCTCCAGATAGGCCTGCTTCAGCCCCTCCGCCTGCTCCAGGGTCAGCACCCCCGCCATCACGCACTCATCGAAGATGCGCACGTTATCGGACCAGCGGGTGAGGGCATCGGGCTCGCCGCAGGCGTGGGCCAGCACCAGATACTGGGCGATAAACTCGATATCCACCATGCCGCCGGGGGACTGCTTGAGGTCGAACTCGCCAGCCCCCGCTTTCAGCAGGTGATCCCGCATCTTGTGGCGCATCTCGCGCACCTCGCGGGCCAGGGTCGGCAGCTCCCGCTCCTTGGCCAGCACATCGCGGCGGATGCGGGCAAACTCGGCAACGATGGCGTCATCGCCATAGATGGGGCGAGCCCGCACCAGCGCCTGATGTTCCCAGGTCCACGCCTCGTTTTGCTGATACTGCTCGTAGGCCGACAGCGACGAGACCAGCAGGCCGGAGTCGCCGGAGGGGCGCAGCCGCATGTCGATCTCGTAGAGAATGCCGGACGGGGTGCGGGTGCTGAACAGGTGCAGGATCCGCTGGGCGAGGCGCAGGTAGAACTGGCGGCTGTCGATGGGTTTGCGCCCGTCGGTGTAGCTGTTGGGGTCGCCGCCGTGCAGGAACACCAGATCGAGATCCGAGCCGTAGCCGAGCTCGATGCCGCCCAGCTTGCCGTAGGCCACCACCGCAAAGCCGCGCTGGCCGCTGGTTGCCACCTCGGGCGGCACCCCGTAGCGCTCGCTCATCTGGGCCCAGGCCTGATTGACCACCTCTTCGGTGATCGCCTCCGCCAGCCAGGTGAGGTGGTCGCTCACCTTCATCAGCGGCAGGGCGCCGGCGATGTCGGCCGCCACGATGCGCAGCAGCTGCACCTGCTTGAACTGGCGCAGCGCCTCCATCTGCTGCTCCACGTCCTCTTCGGGGATGCGCAGCAGGAACTGGCGCAGCTGGGGCTTGTACTGATCGAGCGGGGTGGGGTGGTAGAGGTGCTGGGGATCGAGCAGCTCGTCCAGCAAAATGGGGTAGCGGGCCAGCTGCTCGCTCACCAGATGGCTGGCGTCGCACAGCCGCACCAGCTGGCGCAGGGCGCCCGGGTTTTCCGCCAGCAGCTGCAGATAGGCGCTGCGGGTGAAGATGCGGGTCAGCAGCTCACAGACCCGCTCGAACAGGCGGGCGGGCGGCTCGCTGGCGATCACCAGTCGCAGCAGCTCCGGCATCAGCCAGTCCAGCGCGATGCGCCCCTGCGGCCCCACCTGACGGCGCTTGTACTCCTCCTTGAAACGCAGCAGCGCAGCGCAGAGCGGGGCGGGCTCGGCCACCCCCTGTGCGGTCAGCAGTTTTTCCAGCTCGGCGGCGTCGAGCTCGGTGCGCCAGAGATCGAGCCAGAGCTGCTCCAGATGGGCGGGGGCCTCTTTCTCTTCCCCCACCACGGCGGCGAACTCCTGATGGACGGCGGCCATCTCCTCATCCAGATGAGCCATAAAGGCGCCCCAGTCGGCAAAGCCGAGGGCGGCGATCAGCCGCTGGCGATCCCGCTCCTCGGTGGGCAGGGTCTGGGTCTGCTGATCGCCGATCTCCTGCAATATGTTCTCGACCCGGCGCAGGAAGCGATAGGCATCCAGCAAGCGATCGCAATGGGCAGATTCGAGGGCGCCACATTGGGCGATGGCGGCCAGCGCCTCCGGCAGGTGACGCACCCGCAGCGCCGGTTCGCGCCCGCCGCGAATAAGCTGCAGCGCCTGGGCGATGAACTCCACCTCGCGAATGCCGCCAGCCCCCAGCTTGATGTTGCCCTCCAGCCCCTTGCGGCGCACCTCGGCGGCGATCATCGCCTTCATCTGGCGCAGACCGTCGATAACGCCAAAGTCGATATAGCGGCGAAACACGAAGGGGCGCAGCATCTCGGCCAGCTCCACCGCGTGTTCGCACTGGGGCCCCAGTACCCGCGCCTTGACCATGGCGTAGCGCTCCCAGTTGCGGCCGTGGTGCTGGTAGTAATCCTCCATGGCGGCGAAGGAGATGGCGAGCGGCCCCGCATCGCCAAAGGGGCGTAAGCGCATATCGACCCGGAACACCTGACCATCCTGAGTGGGCTGGTGGAGGGCGTTGATGATGCGCTGGCCCAGCTTGATAAAGAACTGCTGGTTGGCGAGCTCGCGCCGCCCGCCAACCGTGTAGCCGTTCTCGGGGAAGGTGAAGATAAGGTCGATATCCGAGGAGAAGTTGAGCTCGCCGCCACCCAGCTTGCCCATGCCGAGAATGAGCAGCGGCTGCGGGTTGCCATTGCCGTCCATCGGGGTGCCCAGCTCGCTGCACTGTTTGGCGTAGAGCCAGTCGCGAGCGGAGCAGATGAGGGCATCCGCCAGTTTGGTGAGGTGGATAAAGCTCTCTTCCACCGCCGCATGGCCCAGCAGCTCGCGCCAGGCGATCACCAGCATGCGGCTGCGGCGGAACTGGCGCAGGATACGCTTGAGCGCCTCTTCATCGCTTACCTCGGCGAGCAGGGTGCTCAGATCGCGTTGGTAGGCGGGCCAGCGCTCGGAGTGCTCCAGATCTCCGGAAGCGAGCTGCTCGGTCAGCAACTCCGGCTGTTTGAAGAGGGAGTCGGCGACAAAATCGGAGAGGCCGAGCAGGGTCAGCAGGGTCTGGCGAACGGGCTCGGGCTGGTTGCCATAGTCGGGGGCCAGTTCGATCAGCCGTTGCCATTGGCGCTCGGCCTGTTCTTGCAGCAGGGGGGAGAGGGCGGAGAAAGAGGGAGAGTGCTGGGCCACGGTTGCCGTCCTTGTGGTTCACGACAGCGGGTTAACGACACGAGGTTAACAACGCTGCCGGTTCAAAATGGTGGCTGCCAATCTAGCACTGTCAGGCCCCCGCGTCACAGCGCAGGGGCGAGAAGCATGATCCGGCAAGGAAAATGGGTTGCTGGTGGGGATATGAAGAAAGGCCCCTCAGGGCCTTTCTGTCTATGCGCTGTGGTCACGCCAGCTTGAAGGACTGGATCTGGCTGTCGAGCTCCTTGCTGTGCTGCTCGACCAGTTCGGAAGCCTCTTGCAGTTCACGCAGCACTACGACGGAGCCTTCGGCGATCTGCTTGACCTGCTCCAGAT
>OEQX01000286.1_pt1 | contig 12593 bp, 6 predicted proteins | sample 1539851 | NCBI WGS metagenome assembly OEQX01 (sample SAMEA3891238, study PRJEB23780) | metagenome | biome: terrestrial biome; feature: animal house; material: water of meat washing | place: Italy | collected 2015-05-12
TCCGCACTACCGTCAGCCGGAAAGCCGTTGCCGCAGGCGACCGCGTAAACCGTCAGTTTGTGGCAGAACGTCCTGACCAGTTGTGGGTGGCTGATTTTACTTACGGTGTGCCCGGAGTTCAGGGCGGGCATGGATGCTTAAATGAACCGCGAGTCTGTCTGGAATATTGAACCGGTAACTCACGATGAGAAACCCAACAATCCCACCGGGTGTGACGGTGGAGAACCTGAGCGGCAGTGACCTGCGGCATGCCCGCAGGGTGATGTAACCCGCTGACAACGGGGATTGAGGCGAGATCACTAAGCCGAGATGATCCTCAAGGTTAAGTACTGAAAGGCTGAAGAACATGAACCCGTTAATCCGCCTCTGTGGGTTGAAAACGTCACCACGGCCTACGTGATCTGACAGGCCGTGCAGGAGGAACTGGCAGTGATACGTAAGCACTGCCGGTCGAAGGTGTTTTGACATGTATGCGAAACACCGGGGCAGCAGCGTCTATCACGCTTGCATTGCTGACTTCTGCCAACTTGCGGCAAGCAAGGATAAAGAGTGCGACGGGCAGCCTCCTCAGTATGCCTGAGTCCAGGCCGGTAAACCGGGGAAGGTCAGCGACGGATGTTAAGGGGGCATGGCTCCGATGACGCGCTGGCTGGCGGAGCTTCCGTAGTAGTCCGCGATGGGGAAAGCCCATTACATGGCGAAGGGAAGCAGTTTGAATGTGTTTGCGACGTGAATTAACTGACCTAACTAGGTGAAGACCTTTGATAATCAGCGAAATGCAACGCAAGCTTGCCACATGGGCAGTCACCGATCCGTCCCTACGGATTCAACGGCTGCTGCGTCTGATAACACAACCAGAATGGCTGGCTGAAGCGGCGCGGATCACGCTTTCATCAAAGGGGGCCCATACCCCCGGCGTTGATGGCGTGAACAAAACAATGCTACAGGCCAGACTGGCTGTTGAGCTGCAAATCCTCAGGGATGAATTACTCTCAGGCCACTACCAGCCCTTGCCCGCCAGACGGGTTTACATCCCTAAAAGCAACGGCAAACTGCGACCACTGGGTATCCCCGCGTTGCGGGATCGTATTGTTCAGCGGGCCATGCTGATGGCGATGGAGCCGATATGGGAGAGTGATTTTCATACGCTCTCATATGGCTTCCGGCCTGAGCGCAGTGTCCACCACGCGATCCGCACGGTGAAATTACAGCTCACGGACTGTGGTGAAACCCGGGGACGCTGGGTGATTGAAGGCGACCTGTCCAGTTACTTCGACACCGTACATCATCGACTGCTGATGAAGGCTGTACGCCGCAGGATCAGTGACGCACGTTTCATGACTCTGCTGTGGAAAACCATCAAGGCGGGACATATCGATGTCGGTCTCTTTCGGGCGGCCAGTGAAGGTGTGCCACAGGGCGGTGTTATATCGCCGCTATTATCGAACATCATGCTGAATGAGTTCGATCAATACCTGCATGAGCGCTACCTGAGCGGGAAAGCCAGAAAAGATCGGTGGTACTGGAATAACAGTATCCAACGGGGCCGAAGTACGGCGGTCAGAGAAAACTGGCAGTGGAAACCCGCGGTGGCGTACTGCCGCTATGCCGATGATTTTGTCCTCATCGTCAAAGGTACCAAAGCACAGGCGGAAGCCATCAGGGAGGAGTGTCGGGGTGTGCTCGAAGGCAGTCTGAAACTCAGGCTGAACATGGATAAGACTAAAATCACCCATGTTAATGACGGCTTTATCTTTCTGGGGCACAGGATCATTCGCAAACGCAGTCGTTATGGCGAGATGCGAGTGGTCTCAACGATCCCGCAGGAGAAAGCCAGAAACTTCGCCGCATCGCTGACAGCACTGTTATCAGGCAACTACAGTGAAAGCAAAGTCGATATGGCTGAACAACTCAACCGAAAATTGAAAGGCTGGGCCATGTTCTATCAGTTCGTTGATTTTAAGGCCAAAGTCTTCAGTTACATCGACCGTGTCGTGTTCTGGAAGCTGGCTCACTGGCTGGCCCACAAATACCGTACAGGTATCGCTTCCCTGATGAGGTGGTGGTGTAAATCACCGAAACCGGGTCAGAGCAAAACGTGGGTTTTATTTGGTAAAACCAATCACGGCAAGCTCAGCGGCGAAATACTGTACCGGTTGGTGGGGCAGGGCAAGAAGCTGTTCCGCTGGCGGCTACCCGAAGGTAATCCCTATCTGAGGACGGAGACCAGAAACACGTATACATCGCGCTTTACAGAAGTGGCAATGGCGTTCGCCAGCATTTAAATGGAGAGCCGGATGCGCTGAAAGGTGCACGTCCGGTTCGGGGAGGAGAGGCAGGGAAATAGTCCGACTACGCCCTGCCTCTTACTCTACTCCGCACCTGGCAGGGCTGGCTGTATCTGGCGGTGGTTATCGATCTCTTCGCCCGTAACGTGGTGGGCTGGTCGATGAAGCCCACTCTCTCACGCGAACTGGCGCTGGATGCACTGATGATGGCGGTCTGGCGACGTAAACCCGACGGCGAGGTCATCGTGCACTCAGACCAGGGAAGCCAGTACGGCAGTGACGACTGGCAGCGCTTCTGCCGGGCTAATAACCTGGTCCCGAGCATGAGCCGGCGTGGCAACTGCTGGGATAATGCGGTGGCCGAATCGTTCTTCAGTTCACTGAAAAAAGAGCGCATCAGGAAGAGAATATACAAAACCCGGGATCTAGCCCGGGCGGATATCTTCGATTACATTGAAGTGTTCTACAACCGGGCCCGGCGCCACAGTAACCTCGGCGGCGTCAGTCCGGAGGCCTTCGAACAGGCCTAGTCGTGAGGACAGAATTTGTCTACGGGCGTGGGGTCAGTCCACAACACCACGGTCAATCAACCAATGACTGAGCAAATCAGGCTCAACATTACGGTTGTTAGGACGCGTGTGCCAATCGCCTAGATAACGATAGCCCAATTCCTCAATAAAAAACCTGACTACGCGCTGTTGAGTTGCGCGTTCACGTTGTCCGACAGTTGTCACTGTTCTTATTACCTTTAACTAATTATGCCAATTCAGACTCAAATGCTGCATCATTCGCTTCAGCCTCTGCGCCATCAATTAATGCCAAGACTCGGTCAAGAAAGCGTTGCGCTTCGTATACATCTGTTGCTTGCCGCAGATAATGAGGTATTCGTTCAACAAACTCGGAACGTGATAAAGGCTGATGTTCCAGCAAAGCCTCAAGCATTGCGGGTCGCAACAAACGACGATCAGCATCAACATTAGGAAGCTCAACCTCAATGACATGTGTGGCAAAATACTTAAGTTGCTCCTTAAGCCCCAAATTGGGCATAAGAGAATCAATTGAGTCAGACGCCACTTCAGCGCTTGACTCAATCGTTTCTACATATTCATAGGAAGGTACAACAACGTCTGGAGCCAATGTTTTAAGCTCATGGAGTTTACGGATAATCGGAGATAGAACCTCATCAGGATTACTGAACCAATCAGTGGACCAAATGCGGCTAATTCTCCAACCCAAACGCTCCAGAACCTCTTGACGCAAACGGTCACGATCACGAGCAGATTTAGCTGAGTGATAAGCCGCACCATCACACTCTATGCCCATTAAGTAACGGCCAGGACAACCTGGATCTTTCACAGCTAGATCAATAAAGAATCCTGCAACCCCTACCTGAGGTTCACACTCAAACCCAGCGTGATTGAGTGCTTCCATTACAGCAACCTCAAAGTCACTATCTGGAGCCCTGCCGGTATGCGTTGTGAGGGAATCTAGTTTGCCACTTTCGGCAAACTGTAAAAAACCTTTCAACGAAATAACACCAAGTTTACTGGTTTCACTCGTCAATACATCTTCAGAACGCATTGAACTAAACACATGCATCCGTTTTTTTGATCGAGTGAAAAGCACATTCAAGCGACGCCAGCCAACATCGGAATTGATAGGTCCAAAGCGTTGATAAACCTTTCCACCATGCTCAGAAGGTCCATAGGTAAAGGAAATAAAGATTACATCACGCTCATCCCCTTGAACGTTCTCAAGGTTTTTCACAAAAAGTGGCTCTTCCATGGCATATAAGCCATCGATTGCATCGTTAAATTCAGGGCGATTTCGGCGCAATTCATCGATAGCGCGCTCAATTTGATCGCGTTGCTTGGAACTCATGGCCACTACCCCGAGTGACTCACCCGGCCGGTGTTGCGCATGATGAAGTACGGCCTCAGCAACTGCTTGGGCTTCTTCAATATTGTGTTGATTGGAGAATCGACCTTTTGACACATAGGTAAATTTAATCCCATACTCTGGAGACTCAGCATTTGGGGAAGGGAATATCACCAAATCACTGTTATAAAAATGGCGGTTAGAGTATGCAATCAACTTTTCATGTCGTGAACGATAGTGCCAACGCAAACGTCTCATAGGAAACAGTGGCAAAGCAGCATCCAAAATGCTGTCAGTATCACTTAAAGCCGCGGCATCATCGTCATCTTCTCCGTCGGCACTTCGATCAAAGAAACTGGTTGGTGGTAGCTGTTTCGGGTCACCAACGACCACTAGTTGCTTGCCCCTCGCGATGACACCCAATGCATCCTCTGGCTTCACCTGAGACGCTTCGTCCATCACCACCAGATCAAATTCCATTCGTCCAGGTTCTAGGTAATGAGCTGCTGACATTGGCCCCATCATGAAACAAGGTTTAATTGCAACCAGCGCATTACATGCACGGTTAACCAATTGCCTAATTGGAATATGTCTGGTTTTTTTACCCAACTCATTTTTGATCAAAGCTAGTTCTGTATATTCACTTTTCTTACCACCAGAATTCCCTTCTGGTATATTTCGGCAAGCAATTTTTGCTGCAATCCGCTGACGTTGTAATTCAATCAGTTTTTTGTCGTAATCTTTAAATGACTTCTGCAAAGCATTGCGCTGTGAGCCGGAAACTCTCATCAATTCAGGGTGGATGTGAATAACCTCCCGCGCCAGCTGGTCATGAATTGCTAATGCTAAACCCAATTCAACTTTTTCAATCGGGAGCGAGCCCGCAAGTACAGCACTCCAGATTCGCTGCAATCCATTTTCATGCATCTGCTCGTAACAACGAATAAAGTTAACCCACCCGTTCAACCAACGGGGTTGCTGTATTGCTCTTTCGTTGCGCTCGATTAATGTATTAAGAGAACCATCAGTCGACTTGAGCCACTGACTCCGCTCTAACTTTGTTTCTAGCGCATATAACTCAGCATTTTTAATCTGTTCATTCCATTTCGAAACTATTTCCCCACCATCACGACATAGTAAATCGTAATCACTACCACTAGCCAAATGTCTGATCTGGGTAGCCAAGGATACGCAATTTATCTTATCAACCAGTTGCTCGGCAAAATTCAGCGTGTCGTTAATAGTGTCTAACGTCAGTTGATTATTTTTATACGCACCGCAAGCCAATGGGGTTAATTGTAAAAACGCCCCTAACTGTAACGAGTCATTTTCAAGGGATATCTGAAGATCGTTTATGTTTTGCAAAATCTCGGAGGAATGAGTCATCTGCTCTAATGATATATCTGGATTGATAAACCATCCCTGCAAGGCAATGAGAGTATTCCGCACCTGTCGGTAAGATTGCATCAATACACCTTGCTCTCCTAACCAAGATGCATGTTCTTCCAACAAGCTAGAAATACGCGGTAATAACTTAGCCTCGTGCTCGACCCGTTTAACCAAAGTCATTAATCTTGAGCTAATCTGCGATTTCTCGATTAAATGCACACCTTTGATAATCTCACCATCTAGGTTAAATAATCCAGAGCCTATCGCAACTCGCTTTCCAAAACCTATCCCGTAACAAGCTCGGACCTTCTTGTACCAATCACGCAATAACATGAGTTGTTCACAGTCGGTGTCCAACCCTCGGAATGCATTACCAAGTTGATTACCAAAGTCACTTTGTTCAAACCGTTGTAACAGCTCCGAATACTTGAGCAAATCAGCTGAGCAGCGTTTTAACTCAGCAAACTTAGTGTCAGGCTTACGAGATTGCGCCATGAGCAGTGCCTTGGCACTACGCCAATCACTCTTAAACCATGCAAATAATCCCCCTTGCTGGATAACAGCAACGGCATGCGCGAGCATCTCTTGGGAAGGCAACTGGTCCAATTGATACAAAGTAGATAGACCATCTCTTAAAGGACGCAATGTTTCGATTTGACACATTAAGTCGCGCAATACTGCATCGATATCATCATCATCAAAAAGAGGATCTCGAACTCTAATAAGCTCAGTCGGTAAAGCACCCAGAATCGACAACAACTCAGAGCAGAATAGCAATCCAGCTTGCGAATCATCGATATACGAAGCAATACCATCTGGCAAAGCATTTTTGAAATCGTTTAATTGCGCATAAATAGATGATAACTCATCATGAATTGATTGGATGGATTCAAGCCACCTGACCAAATCACGTAAAGTGAAATCCTCTGCTGCACCATATTTTTCCAGCTCTTCACGAGGAAAGTCACACGATTGTCCTTGTTCTAAAAGTCGTAGCTTTTGAGGCTCGATAACCTGGCTCAAGGCCACATAATGACCTTGTAGCAACTCGAACCTATCTAAATAGTGACGCACCCGTGCAATGGCATCGGGTGAATCTAGCTCACTAAGTGCTGGGAAATGCTCTGAACCACACAACACTGGAAGATTCGACTGATCTTCTACCAATTGCTCAATATATTGAAGCGTATTAAGGCTTTCGCCTTCTAACGCCCACTTATCTACATATTCTTGATAGCTATGTTGAAAGTCGATAATTGATGTCTGCCAAGTTTGTAGCAAATCGACTATACGAGCGCTGTCAAACAATTGAATTTGTGTGTTATTCACACCGCTCCAAGGGTGCTCATATATTTCTGCATTAGCCCCCACCTGCTCACGAACCTCTTTGTAGATGCGGCTAAACTCTACTATTTGGTCACGCAGCCGTAATTGGGTCACTTTATCCAACTGCTTCCCGGAAAGGTTTTCGATATGAAGTGCTGTTGCATCAATATCTAATTTGTGACGATAACGGGTTGCACCACTCAAAATCTGATGGATCGTTTTGCCTGTTTGCGCCCATTGGTTATTGATCAATGCGGCATATTCATTGAGCTGCTGCTTAAGATCTTCATAACGCAAAATCTGAGCATCAATCTCTTCCATAGTAGGCATGGTCGCCTGACTCACCAAGCGAGCATTAATATCATCCAGCACCTTGCGCTTATGAGTTTTATGACTGTGCAACTCTAAGCAAAATTGACCTAGCCCCGCACGATCCAAGCGACGTTTGACGACCTCCAGTGCAGCCATCTTCTCTGCCACAAACAGGACTTTCTTACCGTTGAACAGAGCTGCTGCAATCAAGTTGGTGATCGTTTGTGATTTGCCACTACCAGGAGGGCCCTCAATGACTAAGTTTTGACCACGGATAGCATCGATCAACGCACTGTGCTGCGAGCTATCCGCATCATCGATTAGTGGAACCTTGTCATGAATATCAGGGTAACTATCGATGCAGTACTCATGCTGACCGAAGCCACCAGGTAAGTCGGAATTCTCTTGACCACAGCTCTGACTGGTGAAAAAGCGACGAATTACTTCATGAGACAATATATTGCGCTTGTCACAAGGCCAGCGGGCAGGATCGAGGTCAAGATACATCATCATCTTGCCAAAATTGAGCAAGCTAAGTGCACCATAACGTTTCACAGACCATTTAGGTTTGTGCTGCTCTACAACCTTCTTCACCGAAGCAAAATAAGACTCTGGAGTTTCCTCTTCATTGAACAAAGGAAGAGCGAGGCCAAAGTCAGCCTGAAGTTTTTCCTTCAAAGAGAGATTGGGCAAAATATCTTCACCCGTGTAATAAAGTTGAAACTTGTAAAGACCATCCTTCGGATCTAATTTTCCTCGTTCACATCTCACCGGAATTGTAAATAACGGTGCATAACGTGCCTTTTCAGAGGAATCGCTTTCATACCACTCAAGGAACCCTAACGCCAAATACAAGATGTTGGCGCCACTCTCCTCCAAAGCAGTTTGAGCCTTACCATAGATGGCGCGCAAACAAGCTTCCAGTTCATTTGGATAAAGCAGAGCCTGTATCCGATTATCGTCATGAGAGGGATTGGAAGAAGATATACTAATCTCATTCCCAGCCTTTGCCTGTCGTTCAAAATCCTCAAGCCCTTCATAGCCTGCTAAGCAGCACGCCTCCTTCAACGCTGACAAAGCTATACCTTGATTAACGTATTCAGAACGAATCCCTGTTAATTTTCCATTCTGGCCTTGGGCATATTGCAAGATAAACTGATGGGCTTTTTCCAGCAACTCTCTATCTGAATCAGAAACAACCGTTTTATGGCTATCTGGTAAATCAAAATCTGTACGGATTCCTAAGACGTGCGCCCAATCCTTAGCGCTAGGATGAGCTCTTAACTGTATATCTTTACCATCTGGCCCAACTTTGAGATAGCCATGCTCTAACAGCTGCGCTCTAGTTGGATCGGGCACAGGAGCAAATTCCATCGGGATTTCCGAGCAAAGGGTTTCATAAAGCTGTTCTGGTAATTCATCAACAATACGTAGTGAAGACCCTTTTTGAGTGATAGGGAAATTCAAAAGTCGATTTCGAGACGTAAGGTCCAATAACTTCTTACGCATAGCCTCGAGGGAAGTCAGAATAAAATCTGAGCCTCCTTGATTGAGTTCCTCTGCTGTAGAGGTATCTACAGTCGACATAATGTTCTCCATTTCTTAGGGTCCACAAGTAAAACGTTTTATGCTGATGCATCACAAAAAGACCGCAGTAAACTGCTGCAAAGAAGAGGAGATTTTTAGTCTCCCCTTCTTTATCAATCAGATCATACAATCAACTTAACGCCCATTAGTTGATAGCAGCCAAATTTCATAAACAGATTCAATCCGTTATTGCTGAATTTGATTGGATAGTAAGACCTGCAACATATCTTGTTGATGCTCAGCTATCTCATCTTCCAGCCAACGACCTTTATCTTTCATCAGCCGAATCATAGCAAGCAATTTAAGACTATCAGTCTGGTTATTGGCAAGGCTTGCTTCAAAGTGCTCCTGCTTCTGTTGCGGCTGGAAGTTACTCAAGCGCGAGTTCTTGCTGTGGCTGATAAGGCAAAGGTTGCCAAACGAATGGAGTGCACTCTGCTCAACCGGTTTATAGCCATCCATCGGATGCTGGGGTGAGAAGTGCTCCACCGAGCTGCGGAAAGTGAACTCAAAGGAGCCAGCAACTTTGTCGCTATTCCGATCTCGTACCCACAGCAGATAGTCGAGGAAGTTGAAGACAAAGTTGTTCTCGATATGACCGAAGCGAAGTTTGGATGTAATCACCTTGTGCCAACTCTCATCCACATTGATGGCAGGCAACAGGGCGTTATCAAGGTAGAGCATCTGGTAATAGGAAGCCCCTTCACCAGGCGCCAAAAAGCGCTGGAAGACAAAGCGGCGAGCCTGACTCTCCAGATAGGACAGATAAGCCCCGGCATCCACCGGTTGATCAGGGTGACAATTGTCGAACAGATATCTCAGTGCACCATTCAGCCAATGTTTGTAAACCAGGGTCGGGGTCGACACATGAAACGCCGACAGCAACATCAGGACCCGCCGGTTAACACCAGAGAAACCATTCTCATTTTCATCCTTGTCAAAGGTATTGATGTAACTGACGCTCTTTTCCGAATACCAGTGCAGCCGCTTCAGACTCCAACTATCCTTGCCATCGGCAAACTCGCGCTTGATGATGAACTGATCAAACAGATACTTGCTCTTTAACAGGCCATAGATAAAACGCTGAACTGCCGCTACTGGATCCGGTTGCCTTATCACTCGCAGCTCAAACTGATCGACCAGTTGTTTATCATCAAGCGGCACCCCCTCCGTATCACCCGGGTCGCGGCTCACGAGTCGCAGCACATGGAGCAAGAAGTTGGAGAAGTTGATGACGCTGTTAAAGCGCTCGGAGCCTGCGCTCTCCTCCTCCACCGTCTGCTCACCATCAAGCTTGTCATCCTGCAAAATGGCCAACAAGGTGCGCCCTTGGCTACCGGCAGCTGCACGGCTTTTATCGGCAGCGTCGGCCGTGTTTGGGGATCCTAGCAGTTCAAGCAGATGGGCAAAATCACGGGGCACAAACTGACCCCAGTCGCTCTCACCAAACAGACGGTGGCGCTCTTGCGGGGTAAAGCCGTACTGGATATAGCGCTCCATATTGGCGCAGGCATCCCATACCCGGGTCAGGATATGAATACTTTGGCGACGATGCTCTTCCTCGGGTATCTGGTTCAGCGTCTCCATCAGCCGCGCCTTGATCACTTCATGCTTTTCCAACTGCTCGCCGCGATTGTTCATCGCCTCGAAGAAGTGATTGAGATCGGTATCCTTGGGTACTTCGATACGAGAGATCTGCACATGCTTGAAGAGGTAGTCGCAAAAGGCCGTCAGTTTAGCCCCTACCAAACCAAGATCCGCCATTGCCTTGCCAATCAGCTCAAAACCGTTCACCAAACCTTCATTGAAGGTACTCCCCCGCAAATCGTAGGGGGCAACACCCTGCCATAAGCGCTCGAAGGTATGGCTCGATATCGGGCGACTCTCAAAAGCGAGGTTGATGGTCTGATACCAGCTCATATCCACCGAATCTATCGCGTGATGTTTGAGCCAATTGGCCAGCAGAGAGAGGGTAGTAAAGCGCTGCTGGCCATCGATTACCTCGAAACTGCCATCGTCCCGGGCAAACACCACCAGGGTGCCGATATAGTAGGTTTGCGGCCCCTTACCACTGACCAATTTTTGCTGATAATCCAGCACATCCTGCAGCAGCTGGGTGATCTCTCCCTCACCCCAGGCATAGTTGCGCTGGTACATGGGCACCAGATAGCGGGCGCGATCTTCAAGCAGTGCACGAATGGAAAAGGGGCGAACGCCTGCATCATTCATAATATTTCATCTCCCGAAACAGCCCGACCAGCTCATCTTCGGCACCATTGCGATTGTTCTTGTTCTCTCGACTGCTCATGCTAGGCAAAGGGAAGCCGTGCAGATCTCCCGGCAGACGAGCATCACGAATGGCACGGATCAGATTGTGCTCCAGCACATAGTTATCCATGGTTGCCAACTGCACTACCTGCTGGCGGATGCGGCAGCGATAGGCCCAGATAAAGCACTTCTCGATGGCCAGTGACAGCCCTTGGCTGCCGAACTTGTCGATATAGAAGATCAGGGCGCAGTCGAACATGGCCCGCACATAACGATCCCCGGTGCGGTGGCGACGCTCGTAGCTGCCCAGGGTCGATAGCACCTTGCTGGCCATCGGTGTCAGCGTTTCGCCGAGCAGGGTGGCAGATTGCGCCTTGCCGGAATCAGACTCCTCGGCCACGATGGCGGCCACCCGCGTCTGGTAGTACTCGGCCATCTCGAAAAAGCGCCGACCATTGATGATCATCTGGTCGAGATGAAAGGGAAACGTCATGTACTGGCCGTCAATCTTGCGCTGGTACTGGCTGTTGTACTCATCGACAAAGTGGTGGGCGATGCGCAGCGACTCCACGTAAGGATAATGCCCTACCCGATCTAGGTTGACCCCCTTGAAGAGATCCACCTCCCCCTTGCCAAAGTAGCGGGCCGACTTGCCCTCGGCCCACTGGCGTACCCGATAGAGATAGAGGGCGAACAGATTGGCCAGCTCGTCGCTTGGCAGGCGCTCCCAATGGGCGACCGCCTCGGTCTTGAGATTGGCCTCATGACCGGCAAACTCGCGCAGGTGAAATGCCTTGAGCAGATCGTGAGGAGCCAGATCGCGCCCCCGGGCATTTTGCGAATCGAAGAACTGGAACGCCTCCGAGATATCCTGCAGTACAAAGCAGACCACCTGACAGCGGTTGAGCAGAAAGTCAATTTGCTGCTCGTCAAACTCAGGGCGGGCCACCAGCCGACGCAACTCCAGATAGTTGCGTCTGAGGTTGAACTCCGAATCCCGGCTGGGGAAGCGCTGGCGCTGCATAAACGCATCGATAGGTCCACGCAAGACCTGCAATTGCTCACGCAGATCCTGACGTTGAAACCGGATACTCTTCTCTTTGCCACTGCGATTTTCGTTATCCAGCACCTCGATCAGCGCCTTGACGGTCAACATCAGGGTCAGGGTGCGTTGCTGACCATCGACGATATCAAGCATTTCGCCCTGCTCACTATCGGTGTGCTGATGAAACACCACCGAGCCCAGCCGGTAGGCGCTCTTGTCCTGATGGGTTGCCAAATCGGTAAAGAGATCCGAGATATTCTTGGAGCCCCAGCGGTAAGGTCGCTGATAGCTTGGGATGGCCAGTTGGGGAATGGCCAGCAACTGGCGTACCGACTGCACTTGATTATTAATGCTCTCCATCATGCCTCCTGCGGTATGAAGTGGTCAACAAAAACTGGCCACCGCGTTAGAGTTTTTCCAGTATCGGTTTTCTGATTCGTTTGGCGGTAACCCACCATTATATTCGTGCGGTCTTAGTGCGCTGTAATATCCAACGATAT
>OEQX01000291.1_pt1 | contig 12501 bp, 8 predicted proteins | sample 1539851 | NCBI WGS metagenome assembly OEQX01 (sample SAMEA3891238, study PRJEB23780) | metagenome | biome: terrestrial biome; feature: animal house; material: water of meat washing | place: Italy | collected 2015-05-12
AAGGATGTGAGCTTAACGATCAAACATTTTAAGTTAGGCATTTATTAGGGAATAGGAATGAGAACTCACAAGCTCCTCTGGCCGCTAACCGCGCTCCTGGTTGGGTTTAATAGCCAGGTATCAGTAGCTAAATCCTCCGACGACGATAATGACGAGACTCTGGTGGTGGAAGCCACCGCTGAGCAGATATTAAAACAGCAGCCGGGAGTGTCGGTTATTACCAGCGAGGATATTAAAAAGTCCCCTCCGGTAAACGACATTTCAGATATTATTCGTAAAATGCCTGGTGTCAATCTTACCGGCAATAGCGCCTCGGGCACACGCGGTAATAACCGCCAAATCGATATTCGCGGCATGGGGCCGGAAAACACCTTAATTTTAATTGATGGTGTACCGGTGACGTCACGTAACTCCGTGCGTTATAGCTGGCGTGGAGAGCGTGATACCCGCGGTGACACCAACTGGGTGCCACCGAACAGGTTGAGCGTATTGAAGTGATCCGCGGCCCTGCGGCGGCGCGCTACGGTTCGGGGGCAGCCGGGGGGGTGGTGAACATCATTACCAAACGTCCCACCAACGACTGGCACGCTTCGCTGTCGTTATACACCAACCAGCCGGAAAGTAGCGATGAGGGCGCTACGCGTCGCGCCAATTTCAGCCTTAGTGGGCCTATGGCTGGTAATGCTCTTACCACGCGTTTGTATGGTAACCTGAATAAAACGGATGCTGACAGTTGGGATATTAATTCTCCGGTCGGTACGAAAAACGCAGCCGGGCATGAAGGGGTACGTAACAAAGATATTAACGGCGTTGTCTCGTGGAAATTAAATCCGCAGCAGATTCTCGATTTCGAAGCCGGATATAGCCGCCAGGGGAATATCTATGCGGGCGATACGCAAAACAGTTCTTCCAGTGCAGTTACCGAAAGCCTGGCAAAATCCGGCAAAGAGACGAACCGCCTGTACCGACAGAATTATGGTATTACGCATAATGGTATCTGGGACTGGGGACAAAGTCGCTTTGGTGTTTATTACGAGAAAACCAATAATACCCGCATGAATGAAGGATTATCCGGCGGTGGTGAAGGGCGTATTTTAGCGGGTGAAAAGTTTACGACCAATCGCCTGAGTTCCTGGCGAACCAGCGGCGAGCTTAATATTCCTTTGAATGTGATGGTTGATCAAACGCTGACCGTTGGTGCAGAGTGGAACCGCGATAAGCTCGATGATCCTTCCTCTACCAGCCTGACGGTGAATGACAGAGATATCAGCGGTATTTCTGGCTCTGCTGCGGATCGCAGCAGTAAAAATCATTCTCAAATCAGTGCGCTGTATATTGAAGATAACATTGAGCCGGTTCCTGGCACGAATATCATTCCCGGCCTGCGCTTTGATTATCTCAGCGACTCCGGCGGGAACTTCAGCCCCAGTCTGAATCTTTCGCAGGAATTGGGCGATTATTTCAAAGTCAAAGCAGGGGTTGCCCGAACCTTTAAAGCCCCAAACCTGTATCAATCCAGTGAAGGCTATCTGCTCTACTCGAAAGGCAATGGCTGTCCAAAAGATATTACATCAGGCGGGTGCTACCTGATCGGTAATAAAGATCTCGATCCGGAAATCAGCGTCAATAAAGAAATTGGGCTGGAGTTCACCTGGGAAGATTACCACGCAAGTGTGACCTACTTCCGCAATGATTACCAGAATAAGATCGTGGCCGGGGATAACGTTATCGGGCAAACCGCTTCAGGCGCATATATCCTCAAGTGGCAGAATGGCGGGAAAGCTCTGGTGGACGGTATCGAAGCCAGTATGTCTTTCCCACTGGTGAAAGATCGTCTGAACTGGAATACCAATGCCACATGGATGATCACTTCGGAGCAAAAAGACACCGGTAATCCTCTGTCGGTCATCCCGAAATATACTATCAATAACTCGCTTAACTGGACCATCACCCAGGCGTTTTCTGCCAGCGTCAACTGGACGTTATATGGCAGACAAAAACCGCGTACTCATGCGGAAACCCGCAGTGAAGATACTGGCGGTCTGTCAGGTAAAGAGCTGGGCGCTTATTCACTGGTGGGGACGAACTTCAATTACGATATTAATAAAAATCTACGTCTTAATGTCGGCGTCAGTAATATCCTCAATAAACAGATCTTCCGATCTTCTGAAGGGGCGAATACCTATAACGAGCCAGGCCGGGCTTACTATGCCGGAGTTACCGCATCATTCTGATCGTAGTGTTTCAGGCGTACTGCCCGCGTAAAAGCGGGCAGTGTTTAGTGGCTTAACTAATGACAACCTGCTGTGTAATTTGCGTTTTCACCACTGATATCTAACAGTGCCTGGCGAAAGGAGGCATTGAACATCGGCCCGTGTCCCAGGTTGGGGAAATCCCAAAATACGGCATTGACGCCTTTATCTTTCAGTATAGTGAGGGTGGTATGAATTTTCGACAGCACCCCGACAGCATGCGTTTCCCGGTTATCACCCTGTGTCGCCGAGCCTTCCATTATCGCCAGGTGTTTGGCGCAGAATTGCAGAGGCTCAACCGCCGTAACGCGGCTTAGCAAAGCATCATAACCTCTGCCCAACGACGGGCTGGCGCTGTAGTACGACCGGAAGTAAGAGGAGGACAGCCAGGAATCCAGCACGAAGAGGCCGCCGTAGGAGTGCCCCCATAAGCCGCGGCGTTGCCGATCGATATTCAGTCCCTGTTCCACTTTTGGGGCAATACGCGTTTCCAGTAACTGGCGGAAGTTGTTGCTGCCACCACTCTTACGGCTAAAACGCCCTGAGTGGAGATCTGTTTTTCTACTTTCTGCTGCTGGCGTATAGTCGTAAGCCCTGCTGTTGAGATCGAAAGGGAGGTTGGTCTGATACCCGACAGCCACGATCACTGGCGGTGTTTTTTCTGACAATTGTTTGAGCAGTTCGTCATCCAGGCGATCCATAACTGCGTTACCGTCAAGCATATATAAAATCGGGTAACCCGATGCCGGTGCGGTTGTATTCGGCACGGCCGTCCATACCCGATAATGGCGTGTGCCATCGACAGAGTCGAAAGAGGTGACGCTGAAATGGTAAAACACGGAGCCTTTATCGGCTATATTCGGCCCCAGTGGCCGCATATCCGGCTTCGCATAAACTTGCGCACTACAGATAAGGGTGAGGCAAGAAAGATGAAAGAAAATCGCTTTATGCGGGCGTGTTGAGCGATACTCGCGGGCATACATCTGATGATTATTCCTTTTCCGCAGGTGACTATTTGATTTATTCAGGAAGTCTGTACCGTTTCCTGAAAGTGTTTGTGGGTCAACTCAACCCTGTAGTAAACCAATCCCGTCAATCAGTGCACCGCGCCACCATGCGTAATCGTGACCACCGGTGTAGATTGCGCAATGGCTTTCGACGCCAGCGGTAATCAGCCGCTGGTGAAGCTGCTGAACGTGAGGCACTGTCGAACCTTCCAGCGATCCCACGCACAGGCTGATACGTACGCCCTGCGGTGGGGCAGAAAGCAGATGCTCACTCACCCATGAGGTATCGGTTTCGCTGAACAAGCCTGGTCGACTGGTTCTTTCTGGCGTCCACCACATTGAAGGAGAGTGGCTGAGCACCAGACCGAACGTTTCCGGTGCGTAACGAGCCCCCATTAGCGCACTGATCCCGCCGAGGCTCTGCCCGGCCAGCACTGTGCGCGAACGGTCTGCCCACTGACGCTGCGGTTGTTCAGCGCGAATCATCGGCAGCAGATGTCCGGCGATATCCTTTATCAGTTTGCTGCGCCCGCCGAGTATCTCAGTGCGTTCATGTTCATTAATGTTGTCAATGCCCAGTACAGCCACGGGCACGATGCGTCCGTTATTTATGGCGGCGTCAATTGCTGCGCATACGCCAAGGTGATCAAACCAGGTTTCACCATCGGGCAGCACGACCAGCCCGAGGGGCTGAGAAATATCAACGTCCGGAATATAGAGCCGAACCTGGCGAGATTTCCCGGCGATAATGCGCATGGAGGTAAGCAGTTGTCCGGTGTGGAAGCCGCCGTTCCATTCCGACAGGGCGGGAGCTTTATCAAGTGTCAGCACTGATTCCTTTGCGTTTCCCCGAACGTTGATCTCCGGCACTTTGTTTAGCGGATCGGCCTTTCCGGCAAGGGTGGCAAAACGGCCTCCGGACAGTGCAATCGTCTCAGCCGTAGTGCCGGGGGGGATTTCCAGCAGCGAATAGGAGCCGCAGTAACTTGCGGGTAAACGCAGTGTCAGTGTCCAGATATCCGTTTCGGGAAGGGCGCTCATCATTCCTTTTTCTACGTGCTCTTTATCCGTCACCCGGTTCAGACGCAGATAAACGCCCTGCAGAGGATGTCGGGCGCGCCACAGAAAGGTCACTTCTCGCTCATCTTCCGCTCCTTCGACTGGCGTCACAAGAGGAACATTCAGCGACTCAGCTTCGCGCCAGAAGTCAGTAAGGTTAGCAATGTGGCCCGCTGCCAGTTGGTTGCGCAGGCTGGCGATAGCAGAGGGATGTTGTTGCATGTTCAGCATTCATACTCTTTAAAAATTAAGGATGTCAGTATAAATAATTAAAGCGGCTATTCACGGTACCGCCGCTTCTGACTGTGTTTTTAATACATTACGTGTCCAGTAACTATCCCGGGCTTTCCTCCTTCATGTTGTGCTGGCGATGGAGCGCAGTACTGCTGACGCTGTCATGCCATAAGCGGGTATAGAGGCCGCCCGCAGATAACAGCTGTTCGTGGGTTCCGTATTCCGCAAGTAACCCCTTATCAATAACGGCAATCAGATCGCAGCGTTGCGCGGTGGTCAGACGATGTGCAACAATCAGCGCCGAGTGCTTCCCGGCATGCACGACATCTGTTAACGATGACATCAGTCGTTCTTCGGATGTGCGATCCAGACATGACGTGGCTTCGTCGAGCAGCAGGATGTGAGCATTCGCCAGTTGCGCGCGGGCCAGCGCAATCAACTGGCGCTGACCTGCGGACAGATCGGCTCCGCCGTTATTCACCGGTGTCCGGAATCCCTGCGGCAGATTGCACACCATCTCATACAGCCCTGCCCGCTGTGAGGCAATTTCAACGTCTTCATTGGTGGCGGATGGCCGTGAATAACGAATGTTTTCTGCAATATCACTACTAAACAGTGCTACATCCTGATCGACAAGCCCAATCTGGCGACGATACTCAGTGAGCGAGGCATCATCGAGCATTTGCACACCGATTCTGATGTTGCCGTGCGTGGGGAAATACAACCCGGCAATCAGCTTAATCAGCGTCGACTTACCCGCACCGCTGCGACCGACGACCGCGACAACCATTCCCTCTGGGATCGTCAGGGTAAGTTTGTTCAGAGCTGGCTCGTGACTGTCGGGATAACTGAACGTGACCTCATCAAGATGCAGTGCACCGGTGACAGGGAGGACCGAAGAGGACCCGAGGTTCTCAGTGCCTTCTGTCGCCAGTAGTTCATCAATATGTTTGCCGCTGGCTGTCGCCTGCTGCCAGGCGTCGACAATCCCTGATAACTGCTGCACTGGCCCATAGAATTGCCCCAGCAACAGGAAGAAAGCCGCCAGTACCCCGGCAGTCATTTCTCCAGCGGCGACCTGCGAAGCTCCCACTAACAGAACAGCGGCATAGGAGGTCTCGGTGCAGAATGTCAGGAACGGAAAATAGACTGCAAGGTATTTTTGTGCTCGCACACGGGTTGCGCGGAAACGCTCCGATAACGCGCGCAGCCGGGCGCCCTCCAGTTCCTGCTGACCATGCGATTGCACGACACGCATGCCAGAGACTTTTTCCTGCAGGGTGCTGTTGACTTTGCCTATTTCCAGCCGTGCCTGTGCATAAGCAGGGGTACTGAGGCGGCGATAAATCATGGTTGCCAGTGCGGCCACTGGCACTGCGCTTAATGCCGTCAGCGCCAGGAACGGGTCGAGCCAGAACATGGTGGCGGCGATTGCGAACATCGTCACCAGACTGGTGGCCGCACCGGCAAGGCCGTTTTGCAGAAAGCGGGCGAGAGAGTCCACATCAACGGTCATGCGGGTCAGACGCGAATCGGCATGCTTTTCATGCCAGGGGAGTCCAAGACGCAGCATATGGCCGAAGCTGCGCAAGCGCACCGAATGCTGAACTGATTCCGCCGCTCTGGCGGCGAAGACCGTCTGCAGAGAATAACTGCACCAGCCCACAATGACTAGGCACAGGGCGAGCAGGGCACAGAGGCCGATGGTCGACATATCGCCTGCGGCGACACCGGAGTCAATGCCGTGCTGCAACAGTATCAGCACCCCTACGCCTGCCGCAGAATCGAGTGCGATCAGCAGAGCGGCGATGACGAACATCCACGCCACAGGCTTCAGTAGTGACGTGACTTTGCGACCTTTACCGGCCAGCGCCTGCTGTACTGCATTTTCCGGTACGCGGGTCATACGGGCGACAAAACCTTTATCCCCCGTATCCGTTACATCGTCTTGTGTCGCTGGTTCAGCCGGCCACAATTCGTTGTGGCTATTATGGGACGTGGCCAGAAAATCGCTGTCGCCGGTCATCAGTGCGCGGAACGCCGGACAGCGCGCTTCAAGTTCTGCCGGGGTTCCGGTATCCACCATACGGCCCTTATCCAGCACCACAACCCGGCTGGCTAGCTGAAGCGTTGAACGCCGTCGGGCAATCACCAGCAGCATATGCCCTTCGTCAGCATAGCGACCCAGCGCGGTATTAATCTCCGCTTCCGTAACAGCATCAACCGCTGAGGTGGTATCATCCAGGATTAACACGTCCGGTGCAGTAATGAGCGCCCGCGCCAGCGCTATTCGCTGCCTCTGCCCGCCGGAAAGATTCGTACCCCGTTCGGTTAACAGGCTATCGAAGCCTTTCGGCAGGGCGTTGATAAAATCGCTGGCTCCTGCAGCAGCTGCCGCACGGCGAATGTCGTCCGCTGTTGCCTGAGGGTGGCCATAGGCGATATTTTCCGCCACCGTACCGGCAAACAGAAAAGCATCTTCAAATACGATGCCTACCCGGCGACGAAGCGCCTCCAGTCTGATATCGCGAAGATTTTGTCGGCCTTCGCTGGTGTTGAGCCATATCTTTCCGGAGCAGGGATCATAAAAACGCGCCAGCAGCATCAACAGGGTCGATTTTCCTGAACCCGATGCGCCCACCACCGCCACGGTTTCACCGGCGCGCAGGGAAAAGGAGATATCGCTGAGGATATGTCTGTCGCCATGGTGGTAGTCAAAGCTCATATTCTCCAGTTCCAGTCCGACAACCTGACTGTTAATCGACTCCGTCCCGTCCTCCATCTGTGAACGGGTGTCGATCAGTGCAAACACCCGCTCCACGGACGCCTGAGTGCGCTGTGCGATAACCAGAAACGATGCCAGTACGCGGGTTGGCCCGGTCAGCATCGCGAGGAAGCTGGCGAATGCAACGAAGGTACCGAGATCGATCCGCCCGTGCATGACCGACCACCCGCCGTAGCACAGTAGGACGATTTGCCCGAGCACCGGTAGCGCCAACATGGTGGCCCCAGGCATCGCCTGCGAGATAACCGCACCGATGCGTACACGCACAATCTGCCGCGACTGCCTATCGAGCCAGTGCGTTTCACGCATCTCTGCCACACAGGATTTTACCACTGAGATCTGTGCCAGCACCTCGCGTATATGTTCGGTGAGATTCGCCAGTTGGTCCGAGGCCAGCCCGGTTTGTGCGAAGACCCTACGACGCGCACGAAGCGCGGTGATCGCCAGGCATACCAGTACGCACACGACGATAAGCGTCATGGCAGGGGACATCCACAGCATCACGGCAATGCCGGCAATGTAATAAGTGAACACTGCCAGCGGCACCGGGCACATCTGCAGCAGGGTATGCACCTGCTGCAGATCGCTGTTGGTCCGTGAAATCACCTGCCCGGTGCGCAGCGCATCCTGGCCTGCGCCGTCAAGTTTCTGAATACTGTCGAATACCCGTCCTCTGAGGGTATGCTGCACCCAGAGTGAGAGCATCCCGGCATAACCACGGCGCACATAGTTACCGATGAAATCAAAAAAAGCGATCAACAGTAACCCGCAGGCCAGCCACGGCAGGCGGGCCGGATTGCCCGCCAGTGCGTCATTCACAGCCTGTCTTGTCAGCAGTGGCGTCAGCGCAGCCAGCAAAATAGTCGATACTGACGCTACCACCACGATGACACTAAGTTTCTTACGTTCCCAGCACACGCGCGCTAGGCGAACTATCCATGACTGAGCCGGTGTGGGAGTGTGATTCGCAGGCATTAAGCCTCCTCCGTCTGTAAAATACGATCCACTGGCCGGATCGTTCCGCAAAAAAGCCAGCACGCTCCGGTCCCGCATTGTTATGGATGCATGACTCCTGGATGGGTGCTGGCATATGATTATCATGAAGGTGTAGTGGCTACCCTTTCTGTACCATTGTGATCAGGCTTTTCGCCACTTCACCTGGGCAGGGTTGCGCCGCCATTTCCGCTGCTACCTCTTCAGAGGCTTTGCGAAGTGAGCGATTGTTGAGGAAAGCATTGATCATGTTACTCGACAGGCCGACGTCGCCAGGGATAATCCCGCAGCCGCGTTCGGCAACAACGCGGGCATTTACCGGGCGATCGGCTCCCTGGCCGAAGACGATTTGTGGAATACCAGCGTGTAGCGCTGTCAGGGTATTGCCTGCTCCGCCATGATGAATGAAACCATCTGCGCCGTTGAGGAAGACACCCATGGGTATCCAGTCAACCAAGCGAACATTTGACGGCAGCGAGCGCAAATCGGACCGCGCATTGGCTGAAATATGCAGGATGATCTCGGCATCGACCTCACTGGCAGAATCCATAACCCAGGCGATTAGATCAAGGCCGTCAACCATCGGTTTGACAGTGCCGAGACTCACCAGCAGACGTTTACGCTCGGGCCTTCTCTCCCACCATGGTTCCCACACCGCGCCACCGTTATACGGGACGTACTGCATAGGAATAATGGGTTCACCGTCGTTTTCCAGAATGCTCATACTCGGCGGTGTTACGTCGATCCAGGCCATATCACGTGGTGTGGCCCCCACATTGTGGCGACGATAGGCGTCCGTGAGCGAACGCGTTACACCCTTGATATGCCAGGGGGTATGGCCGAAGCCTACGGTTTGCATCACGACCGGTATATCATATTTGGCGGCAATCAGCGGCCCGATGACTCCGAGCGGAGGGTAGATGATGAGGTCAGGCCGCCAGTGTCCGGCAAACTCCACCAGATGGTCGGCCATTTCTTCGCTGAAGAATGAGAAGTTGCCCATTTGGGTTCCGATATTACTTTTTTTCCGCTGTGCCTCATGGTGGCGGTAACCAGCTTCGGAATCCAGACCGGGTGCGGCGTCAAACACCACCAACCCGGCCTCTGCCGCTTTTTGTGCGAATTGTCCTCCGCTGGCGATCAGCACTTCATGACCGTTAACGCGAAATGCCTGCGCCAGAGACAGCACAGGATACAACAGCCCATAGAGAGGCGGGCCTACAAACAAAATACGCATGAGAAAATCCCTCTCCGCTTGACGATCTAAATCAGGCAGTCGACGCACTCATATGCCAGCAGCAGGACACTACTTTTCGTTAAACCTGCTTTACCAGATGCTGCGCCATTTGTGCTTCACCAGCGTTATGGACAGCTCAGTCAGAGACTTTTCCGTGACATACACAGGTGAATAGGGAACTCCGTATCCCCACTTCCATTAACGCTTACGCGCCATTGTCCTGTTGAACAGCCCAAATGGCGTCGGACAGCTACGCCGGGATGTTCTGACGCATTTGTGCAGTGTTAGACCGAACAACGAATCTGGAAAGAACCGTGATTTCTTAGACACACGATGCATCATCCTGATAGTCTCGCCTTCACTGGTCTGTAAGTAAAAACGCCGTTGTACAGGCGATGTTTGTTCCCTTTCAACCTTACCAGAAACAATACAGACACAAATGCTAATGATAATAATTACCAATATCATTTAACTATTGCAACGGTAATTAAAACTTAATAAAAAGGGAAGCTCCCAGAGGGCTATCTGGGGATATTTAAATTGAAACCTACGCTGCTACAGACCGTGGAGAATATCTTGCAAACGCTGAGCATGCTGTTCCAACTCACCGGAAGGCTGATAGACGTTAAGGCATTGGTGAGCGGTTCTGCCGTCGCCAAAAATGTATAGAGAACTCCGACCAGCAGCGTTTCATCCTCTGTCTATAGCGCAAGCGTGTCGAGAACTACTGCTGATATTACGCTGTTGGCGAATAATCCGATTTTTGCTCCTGACCAGGTGAGTTTTTTCGGCTTTTCGCTGCCAGTGTCAGGCTTTCACGTCATCATTTTGGATACGTTATTTCACTAAATGGTCATTGTTAGGGAAAAGAGAATGTGTGATTAGGTCGTTTAGCGTTGCTTTCCATCACACTCTAGCCAATTCACAACTATGGGCGGTTCTCGACGATTCCAGGTCAGGTTGACGGGACGCTAGTGGTTTCAAAGCTTGGTCAACAGATAACGATTGAAAAAGTCATGATCTTACTGAAGTTGTGCGGATAGTGAGTAATGCCGCGAGACGAACTGGCCGGGAGATTGATGGAACTTTAAAAATTATCTCTTAACGCATTTACGAATGCAAAAAGTCTATTTTTTGGTTAGCGGAGAATTTGTTAAAAGAATCCAGCATAGTGAATCCCCCTGCGCGGCTGTCTCTTGATCAGATCTCCTGATAAAGAGACTTCATCACCAGCCTCAACCATATCCTGAAGTCTGAACCAGCCATCCCACATATCTACCCAACCGGGGCGGCCTGTGCGTTTGCTGTGTATGGGTCCACCACATATTGCAATTTTTGTTCTCTTTTAAAATATATTCCTCGGGCGTCATTAGTGCGGGCGCCTTGTGGAGTCTTTTGCTGTTATACAGCGCCAGATATTCCGCCAGTTTCAGGTTAAACAACGCCAGATCCTCAAAGAGTAAAATTTCATTAAATTCAATAAATTGCTCTCTTAATGCCCGGTTAAAACGTTCACAGATAGAGTTCATTTTTGGCGTGTAGGGATAGGTCCAGAGGTGTTTGATGGCGGCTTCCTGCAGCGTTTTGTCAAAGCTTCCCAGGAACTCTTTCCCGTTATCTGTGATGATCTGGCTGATACCGACAGGGAACAGCCGGGCTGCGCGGCTGAAAAAGTGATTGACGATATCACTGTTGAGCGACGGCACAGCCAGCGCCAGTACGTAATCGCTGTGTTCGTCGATCATGGTAATGATATAGCGACGCATTTCACCCATTCTGAGCTCAATGGCGTCCATCCCAATGAGCTCTCCGGTCTTTACCGGACGGTAGTGCTTTGGCCTGCGGGGTTTGGTGGTTCGCTTTTTGACAAGCAGAGCCTTACCCCGCGAGCTCAGACGTACTGGTATCATCCGCATTTTATCGTGTGCGGTGGCGATCATTCTGCCGATGGTGGAAACACTCGGGCAGGTCTGATGGCATTATGCGCACCAGGGCTTCAGGCGAACAAAAATCTGCTCTTTACCGAGGTTCGGCAGCTCTGTCCTGAGGCGTCGAATCTCTTTCAGCACATCGGGATGCCAGTGCTTTTTTCGTCGCACCAGAGCTGCCTTACTGTGCGGGATTAGCCCCTCAGGTCCTCCCTTGTTCAGTAACTGACGCCACCAGTAAAGCGTGCGGCAGGATACGCCAAAGGCTTCAGAAGCTGCAGAAATACCGTGTTTATCCCAGAAGTGCAGAGCCTTCATTCTCATTGTTGCTATATCAGCCATCACTGAAAGCCTCAACGCATAATCGGCTGCTTAGGATAGCCAACCTCAGGTGCTGCATTTGCATAGTGCAATCTCCCCTTACTTATCCGGAGGCAATTGCAATATCTCTGTGAACTTACACTGTGTATCATCAGGTTATTATGTGAGCTGGTAAATCAGATTTTGCATGGACTGAAATGATGCTGTTATTTAGGGACAAAGAACCGACTTTTTCTCTTGCCTCCTCGCCAGTAATGATTAATGGGAATGCTTCCTCTGGGGAGGAGGACAGTAGAAAAAAGAACCCGCCAGCAAAAATATTGGGGATGAACAGCTTTCGCTACTCAGGTTGTTGGCGGGTAAATTTCCTCATGAAATAAGAATGCTACGCGCTCTTTTTAATGAAAATGATAATCACTGTCAACTAATTGCGCATATTTTCTTCATACATGATTGATAAAGGTGATTCAGACTATCAGTGTTTTGCTGATGGCCTTTTTGTCTTTAGAAAACACCAGCCAGGCTGGTTGGTTCAGTTAAGCTTTCAGCTTCGAGAATTTTATGAAAGCTATTGATTTGTTAAAATAAATCACAGTCTGGTGACTGCAAAAGTTAAACGAGAAATCAAAAGGTGGCCCAAATCTGAAAATGAAGCTCTGCGTGATGATGTTGCCGCTGGTCGTCG
>OEQX01000305.1_pt1 | contig 12015 bp, 8 predicted proteins | sample 1539851 | NCBI WGS metagenome assembly OEQX01 (sample SAMEA3891238, study PRJEB23780) | metagenome | biome: terrestrial biome; feature: animal house; material: water of meat washing | place: Italy | collected 2015-05-12
TGAAATATCTGGAACACCGTGGCCTGAAAGATACCTCTAAACAAACCGTTTACGCCTTCCTGGGCGACGGCGAGATGGATGAGCCAGAAAGCACAGGTGCAATTTCACTTGCGGGTCGTGAAAAATTAGACAATCTCATTTGGGTTGTAAACTGTAACTTACAGCGTCTAGACGGTCCAGTACGTGGTAACGGTAAAATTATTCAAGAATTAGAATCTTTATTCCGTGGTGCGGGCTGGCGTGTCATTAAAGTGGTTTGGGGCCGTCATTGGGACCCACTACTGGCTAAAGACAAAACTGGCGCTTTAAAGTCGGTTATGGAAGAAACACTGGATGGTGAATACCAACGCTTACAAGTGAAGGGTGGTGCATATGCACGCGAAAAATTCTTTGGTAAATACCCAGAAGCGGCTGAGTTGATTAAAGACTTAAGCGATGAAGATATTGATAATCTAAATCGTGGTGGTCATGATCCGTACAAAGTTTTTGCAGCCTATGCAGAAGCATGTACAGCCAAAGGTCAACCAACTGTAATCTTAGCGAAAACTGTTAAAGGTTATGGTTTGTCTGATGAAATTGAAGCAGTAAACAAAACGCATCAAATCAAAAAGATGCAAATCGAATCTTTAAAATATGTACGTGATCGCTTCAATTTGCCATTTAACGATGAGCAATTAGAAGAAGTGCCTTTCTATCGTCCAAGCGAAAACTCGCCTGAATTGAAATATATGAAAGCACGTCGTGAAGCACTAGGTGGTTACTTACCTGCACGTCGTAAAGAAAGTGAACAGTTGGCTATTCCAGAACTTTCTGTCTTTGATGCAGTATTAAAAGGCTCACAAGGCAAAGAACAATCAACCACCATGGTGATGGTTCGTTTAATCGCTGCATTGTTAAAAGAAAAAGCCATTAAAGACCGTGTTGTGCCAATTGTTCCAGATGAAGCACGTACTTTTGGTCTAGAAGGTATGTTCCGTCAGTTAGGTATTTATGCAGCCAATGGTCAGCATTACACGCCTGAAGACCAAGAACAGTTGATGCATTACCGTGAAGCAAAAGATGGTCATATGCTTCAAGAAGGCATTAACGAAGCAGGTGCAATGAGCGCTTGGGCAGCATTGGCAACCAGTTATTCAACCAATAACTTACCCATGATTCCAATGTACATGTACTACTCTATGTTTGGTTTTCAGCGTATTGGCGACATTGCATGGGCTGCAGGTGATGCACAAGCACAAGGTTTCTTATTGGGTGCAACAGCAGGTCGTACCACGCTAAACGGTGAAGGTTTACAACACCAAGATGGTCACTCACATATTCTTGCGAACACGATTCCGAACTGTGTGTCGTATGACCCATGTTTTGGTTATGAATTAGCAGTTATTGTGCATGATGGTTTACAACGCATGTATGTGAACCAAGAGCGTATTTTCTATTACTTAACGGTAATGAACGAAAACTACGAGCATCCTGAAATGCCACAAGGTGTTGAAGAAGGCATTAAACGTGGTATGTACTTACTTCAAAAAGATGAAAAAGCCACTGTTCAGTTGATGGGTTCAGGTGTGATTCTGCGTGAAGTCATTAAAGCTGCTCAAATCTTACGTGATGAATACCAAATCCATTCAAATGTATTTAGCGTAACAAGTTTCAATGAACTTGCACGTGATGGTATGGCATGTGAAGAATATAACCGCTTGCATCCAATGAGCGAGAATGTGAAAGAGGCTTGGGTGACTGAGCAACTGCGCGGTACAGAAGGTATCGTGGTTTCTGCAACAGATCATATGCGTGCTTATAGCGAACAAATTCGTGCATATCTTCCAGACAACCGTCCATTCGTAGCATTGGGTACAGATGGTTATGGTCGTTCAGATTCACGTGCTAAATTACGTAGCTACTTTGGTGTAGATGCAGCGCACATTGTTGTTGCTACACTGAAAAAATTGGCTGATGAAGGTGAAGTGGATGCACGCTTAGTGAAAGATGCCATCTCTACATTTGAATTAGATACGGACCGTCCAGTAGCTTGGGCTCCTCAAGCAACGCCATCTGTACACGCTGTAGCTGACTACAAAGAGGAGAAATAAGTATGCAAATTACAACTCCTGATATTGGTGTAGATAAAGCCGTTGTTGCTGAAATTTTGGTCAAAGTTGGCGACACCATTGCGGTTGATGACAGTGTCGTTCTATTAGAATCAGACAAAGCATCTGTTGAAGTGCCAAGCACTTCAGCAGGCGTTGTTAAAAGCATTTTAGTAAACTTAGGTGACTCGGTTGCTGAAGGTGCAGCGCTGATTGAGCTGGAAGCCGAGGGACAAACTGAAGCGCTAGCAGTACAAGCACAGGCTGACGTTGTACAAGCTGAAGAAAAGCCTGCACCCGCTGCTGTTGCTGAAACGACTTCATCAGCTGCGACTACAGCATCACAAGTGATTGATGTGCAAGTACCAGACATTGGTGTGGAAAAAGCAACCGTTGGTGAAATTTTGGTGTCGGTTGGCGATCAAATTGACATTGATCAAAGCATCCTTGTGGTTGAGTCAGACAAAGCGACTGTGGAAGTCCCGAGTACGATTTCAGGCACAGTGGAATCAATTAGCGTTCACGTCGGTGACAGTGTTAAAGAAGGTGTGGTGATTCTGACTGTAAAAACAGCAGCGTCAGTTGCACCAGTGACTGCTGAGCCTACGCCAGTTGCAGCACCTCAAACCTCTGAAGCTCAGTCTGCTGAAGCAGCGCCACAAGCTGCTGCTGCGCCTGCAGGTGCGGTTGAAATTGCAGTGCCTGACTTGGGTGTAGACAAAGCGGCTGTTGCTGAAATTTTGGTGTCAGTAGGTGATACGGTTGAAAAAGACCAAAGTATCATCGTGGTTGAATCAGACAAAGCAACGGTTGAAGTGCCTAGTACAACAGCGGGTGTGATTAAAGCCATTCATGTTGCATTGGGACAAAATGTATCGGAAGGTGTGGCTTTGGTGACCATTGAAGGTGAATCTTCATCAGCACCTGCGGCGGCTTCTGCTCCAGCGCCTAAAGCTGAAGTTAAAGCGCAGCCTGCGCCAGCAGCACAGTCAGTTGCGGCTCCTGTGTCAGAACAGGGTGCAGACAAGCTGACCAAAGAGCAAAATGCAGCCAATGCTAAAGTTTACGCAGGTCCTGCGGTACGTAAACTGGCGCGTGAATTGGGCGTGGTGCTGGCAGAAGTCAAAGCTTCTGGGCCGCATGCACGTTTAATGAAAGATGACCTTTTTGCTTATGTGAAAGGTCGTTTAACAGCACCACAAACTGCACCTGCTGTGACGGCTGTTGCTGCTGCGGGCTTACCGAAACTGCCTGACTTTAGTGCATTTGGTGGTGTAGAAGAGAAAGTGCTGACACGTCTGCAACAAGTCTCTATTCCGCAGTTGTCTTTAAACAACTATATTCCGCAAGTAACTCAGTTTGATTTGGCAGATATTACTGAACTTGAAGCTTGGCGTAATGATCTTAAAGGTAACTTTAAGAAAGATGGTATTAGCTTGACCATTATGGCGTTCATTATTAAAGCTGTTGCGCATTTACTCAAAGAAGAACGTGATTTTGCTGGTCACTTGGCTGATGATGGCAAGTCTGTACTCTTGCGTAACGAAATCCATATGGGCATTGCTGTAGCAACACCAGATGGTTTAACCGTTCCTGTATTACGTAATCCAGACCAGAAATCAATTAAAGACATTGCGGTGGAGCTCGGTGTATTGGGTCAGAAAGCACGTGATAAGAAGCTTTCGCCGAAAGATCTACAAGGTGCAAACTTCACGATTTCAAGCTTAGGTGCAATTGGTGGTACGGCATTTACACCATTGGTGAACTGGCCACAAGTCGCAATTTTGGGGATTTCTCCAGCGACGATGCAACCAGTATGGAATGGTCAAGGTTTTGATCCGAAACTGATGTTACCGTTGTCACTGTCTTATGATCACCGCGTGATCAATGGGGCCGATGCTGCGCGCTTTACCAATAAGCTGACCAAGTTGCTGAAAGACATCCGTACTTTGCTGATCTGATGATCTAGCTTTTAGCCCAGCTATTCTCTTTTCTCAAAAGAGAGAAAAGCTGCTGGAAGTCTTGAAAAAATACTTCAATAAAGACTCTGCTTCGGCAGGGTCTTTTGTATTTAGAGATTGCCAAAAAACGTATTTTCGCCTAACATTGTGTGACTTCATTGGGGAGTAGCCGCTGTTCCTAAGAACAGGTGATGATCAACATATTTGCTCTAAAACGAGCATGGTCATCATAGCAAAGAACCAAATGAGCTTCTAAAGAGCTTTCTTTTGTTGGCAAGACCTTTGATTTACCACTCTGCAGATTTTTGGCTAGCAGGAGAGGTGAGTCATTGGTATTTGTTATGCTAGCCAGAGAAAGACATCATGTATGAATTCCTCCTCTCCACAGCCATCGTGGCTTTAGCTGAAATGGGCGATAAGACCCAACTGCTCGCATTGTTACTTGCTGCACGTTTCCGTAAACCCGTCCCAATTCTATTGGCTATTTTGCTGGCGACCATTATTAACCATGGCGTCTCTGCTGTTTTAGGCCAATGGATCACCACAGTTTTAAGTCCTGATGTGCTGATCTGGATCCTCTCGATTGGTTTTATTGCTATGGCAGGTTGGATGTTGATTCCTGATCAGTTGGATGATGAGTCAGGCAGCATTAAGAAATGGCAGAAACTAGGGGTATTTGGCGCAACGTTTGTGTTGTTCTTTTTGGCCGAAATTGGTGATAAAACCCAAATTGCGACAGTGGCTTTAGCGGCACGTTTTGACAGTATAGTTTGGGTGATGTTGGGTACGACTTTAGGGATGATGTTGGCCAATGCGCCAGCGGTCTTTATTGGCGATAAGTTGGCGACCAAGTTGCCAATTGCCTTAATTCATAAAATTGGTGCGGCCATTTTCTTGGTCATTGGTGTTGCGACACTTGTACAGCATTATTTCTTCTAATTCACCGTAAAAAACAGGAATCCCGACTTAAAAAATCGGGATTTTTTATTGAAAAATGATTTTCAATTTATTGATATATGAAATGATATTGGTCGCAAATGCATTGTAAGTTTGTGTAAATCCATATATGTTGTAGGTATTAAAAAGTCTTTTAAGAAAAACAGCATTTTGAGGGGATGGGCATGGCATTTGACCGCACAACGTCACAGGTTTTATATGATGATGGCACACATAAGTGTATTAGCTTTACCAGCTTGGTCAAAGGCGAGGGTGTACAGGCAAATCAGTTTTTAATTATTGACCATGAGCGTGCTGCGGTCTTAGATCCAGGTGGTGATTTAACCTATGTGCCGCTGACCATGGAGTTGAATAAATATACCCGTTTGACCAATCTTGATTTTGTGATGGCCTCACATCAAGACCCTGACATTATTACCTCAATGCCGCGTTGGTTGGTCTATACCGAAGCGAAAGTGGTGGCTTCTAAACTTTGGGCACGCTTTTTACCTCACTTGAACTCTGCCTTTATGAGTGAGCGGATGAAAGGTAACTGGTTGGACCGATTGGTGGAATTACCTGATCACGGTCAAGTGATTACGTTGGGACAATCCTCCATTATTGCTGTGCCTGCCCATTTTCTACATTCGGTAGGCAATTTTCAGTTTTATGACCCAATTGCCAAGATTCTATTTTCAGGCGATATGGGGGCATCGATGGTGGATGATGCCTCAAAACCTTTGGAAAACTTTGCTGCGCATATTCCTAAAATGAAAGGGTTTCATCAGCGCTATATGTGCAATAACAAAGTGATTCGTTTATGGGTCAATATGGTCCGCACCATGGATGTCGAAATGATTGTGCCGCAGCATGGTACACCGTTTATTGGGCAAGAGCAGATTCATCAATTTTTAGACTGGATTGAGACTTTGGAGTGCGGTACAGACTTGATGGATGAGAGTGTTTTTACCTGTCCAACTTAAGTGACAAAATAGTCGTAAATTTTGCTTGTTTGGCAACCACAATTTTTTTAATATTTTCTTCCAAAAAAAGTTTTTGAAAATGAGAATATAAAGGATGTTGTCTCAAGTTCCAACGGAAGATGCCTGTTTAAGCTGCGGGGCATGTTGTGCCTTTTTTAGAGTCTCATTTTACTGGGCTGAAGGCATCTCCATGCCTGAACATTACACAGAGCCAGTGACGGCTGTGTATTCATGTATGGCTGGAACCAATCAAGCCAGCCCACGCTGTATCGCACTGCAAGGTACCATTGGTGAACACGTTAGTTGTGGGATGTATGAACAGCGTAGCTCTTCATGTAAAGAAGTTCAAATCGCTGATGATCAATGCAACAAAGCGCGACGTGCGCACAATATGATTCCATTTGTGCAATTGGAAGCGAGCATTGCCGTCAACGATGAAGGTTTTGATCAAGTGTGTTAATCAGTAAAAGCAGAGTCAAGGCTCTGCTTTTTTGAGTTTTAGAACGTCAATTGAACCCATCTCAAAACAAGAAATAAAAAATAAAGGTGAAAATGAAGGTGTCAAATAAAATATGGGTTTTATCACTTTATTTTCTAAGATAAAAAAATAAATTTTCAATTGAAATGAAATTTAAGTTCATATTTGTTTATAATAGCGCACGGAAATTACCAGTGAGACTGCCATGTTGACCATCGTTCAAGACGCGTTAACTTTTGATGATGTCCTATTACTCCCTGCCTATTCTACTGTTCTCCCAAAAGATGTCTCATTAAAGACACGATTCACGCGCGGCATTAATTTAAATATCCCCCTTGTTTCAGCAGCAATGGATACGGTGACTGAATCACGTATGGCGATTGCGATGGCGCAAAACGGTGGTATTGGTATTTTGCACAAGAACATGGATATTGCTGCACAAGCTGCAGAAGTCCGTCGTGTGAAAAAATTTGAAGCAGGAATGGTGAAAGATCCAATCACTGTGACACCTGAAACCACAGTACGCGAATTGATCTCGATTACTCAAGCCAACAACATCAGCGGTGTGCCTGTTGTGAAAGATGGCAAAGTGGTCGGTATTGTCACAGGTCGCGATACACGCTTTGAAACGAACCTTGAGCAACCTGTAAGCAACATCATGACCGGCCAAGACCGCCTTGTGACTGTTCGTGAAGGTGAGTCGAAAGAAAATATTCAAGCTTTACTGCAAAAGCACCGCATTGAAAAAGTTTTGGTTGTTGGTGAACACAACGAACTCAAAGGTTTAATTACAGTCACTGACTTCCGTAAAGCGGAAAGTTATCCAAGTAGCTGTAAAGATGACCTTGGTCGCTTACGCGTGGGTGCTGCCGTCGGTACAGGTGTAGAAACACCAAGCCGTGTAGAAGCTTTGGTTGAAGCGGGTGTAGATGCGATTGTCGTAGATACGGCGCATGGTCACTCTGCGGGTGTGATCGAGCGTGTACGTTGGGTGAAAGCGAATTACCCACAGGTCCAAGTGATTGGTGGTAACATTGCAACAGGTGATGCGGCATTGGCACTCCTCGATGCAGGCGCAGATGCGGTCAAAGTCGGTATCGGCCCAGGTTCAATTTGTACCACTCGTATTGTGGCGGGTATTGGTATGCCGCAGATTTCTGCGATTGATAGCGTTGCCAATGCACTGAAAGATCAAATTCCATTGATCGCCGATGGTGGTATTCGTTTCTCTGGTGACATGGCGAAAGCGATTGGCGCGGGTGCGAGTACGATTATGGTCGGTTCACTCCTTGCCGGGACTGAAGAAGCGCCAGGTGAAGTGGAATTCTTCCAAGGTCGTTACTATAAAGCGTATCGTGGTATGGGTTCATTGGGCGCGATGGCAGGTGCAACAGGTTCTGCGGATCGTTATTTCCAAGACTCTAAAGCAGGTGCTGAGAAACTTGTTCCTGAAGGGATCGAAGGTCGTGTGCCATACAAAGGACCAATGGGCAACATTGTGCACCAAATGATGGGCGGTTTACGTTCTTCTATGGGTTATACGGGTTCATCTGTGATTGAAGATCTTCGTCAAAATGCGAAGTTTGTGAAAATTACTTCGGCAGGTATGTCTGAGTCACATGTTCATGACGTAACGATTACCAAAGAAGCGCCGAACTATCGCGTGGGCTAATTCAGCTATACCAATTGTTCAAAGTAAAAGCCGTCATTTTTATGACGGCTTTTTCGTTTTGGTGTAAAGTGATGTCAGTAAAAAGTGATGATTTAGATCACCATTAAGAAGTGAGTAAAATATGAGTTATTTTGGTACCGATGGTATTCGCGGTAAGTTTGGCGTCCTCCCTATTACCCCTGAATTTGCCCTTAAGTTAGGCTTTGCCGCAGGGAAAGTTTTAAAACGCCACAGTAAAAAATCAAAACCATTGGTGGTACTCGGTAAAGACACACGTTTATCGGGTTATATTTTAGAGTCAGCATTACAAGCGGGTTTAAACGCAGCAGGGGTGTATGTACATTTACTAGGCCCATTGCCAACCCCAGCGATTGCACATTTGACCCGTGCCTTACACGCAAGTTTGGGCATTGTGATTTCAGCATCACATAATCCTTATTTTGATAATGGGATCAAGTTCTTTTCCAGTGAAGGTAAGAAACTACCAGATGCTATTCAAGAAGAAATTAATCAAGAACTTGAAAAAGAATTAGTGATTGAAGACACGGCAAACTTGGGTAAAAGTGTCCGCGTAAAAGATGCCAATGGGCGTTACATCGAGTTTTGTAAATCCACATTTCCATACCATTTAGACTTGAATGATTTAACCATTGTGGTGGATTGTGCCAATGGTGCTGCATATAACGTGGGTCCATCGGTCTTTCGTGAGCTCGGCGCCAAGGTCATTGCCATTCATAATGAGCCTAACGGTGTAAATATCAATGAGCAATGTGGTTCAACACACCCTGAAAGTTTGCAACAAGCTGTAGTTGAAAGTGGTGCAGATTTGGGCATCGCTTTTGATGGGGATGCAGACCGTGTTATTTTGGTGGATAAAGATGGCAAGCTAATTGATGGCGACCATATTTTATATATCTTGGCGACACAGAGCGCTAAAAAACCTGCTGGAATAGTGGGTACCTTAATGTCAAATATGGCTTTAGAGCTGGCTTTGGAAAAAGCCGGTGTAGGGTTATTACGTGCCAAAGTGGGTGATCGCTATGTATTACAAGGTCTAGAAGAAAAAGGTTGGGTCATTGGTGGTGAGCCATCAGGGCATATTTTAACCTTGGATAAAAGTACCACAGGTGATGCCATTATTGCGGCTCTACAAGTCCTTACCGTGATGGTCGAGCAGAAGAAAGCGCTGCATGAATTGGTTGCTGACTTTAAGCTTCTACCGAATGTGCTGGTGAATGTACGTTTAGAGGCGATGTTTGACCCTTATGCGGTGCCTGCTTTGGTGGCTGAATTTGATAAAGCCGAGCAACAACTCAAAGGTCGTGGTCGTTTGTTGATTCGTAAATCAGGTACTGAGCCTGTGATTCGTGTCATGGTGGAAGGGGATGACCTCGATGAAGTCAGCACTTTAGCCCATACATTGGCTGATGCTGTACGTGCGAATGCAGCTTAATAAGGAGTGAAGAAATGAGTGATTTAATTAAAGATCTCAGTGAGCTTCGTTTAAGTTATCAAAAAGGCGAGCTGCATGAAGATCGAGTAGAAACCCATCCACATGCTCAGTTCTTGATTTGGTTTAATCATGCTTTAGAAGCACAACTGCACGAACCTTATGCTATGTCATTGGCGACAGCAAGTGTGCAGGGTCGGCCGCATGTACGAACGGTATTGCTGCGCGGTGCAACTGAAGCAGGTTATGATTTTTATACCAATTATGACAGTCAAAAAGGCAATGATCTGGCAGAAAACCCATATGCAGAGTTACTGTTTTATTGGCAAGAGCAGGAACGTCAGATTCGCATTGGCGGTAAAGTGGTCAAAATTTCTGAAGCAGAATCGACGGACTACTATCATAAGCGTCCACGAGATAGTCAAATTGCAGCACATATCAGTACACCACAAAGTGGTGTGATTGAAAGCCGTGAGGTATTGCAACAACGTTTTGAGCAATTGCAAAGCCAAGTTGAAGGTAAATCAGAACTGAATAAACCTGTCTTTTGGGGTGGTTACCGCCTTGAGCCTGACTATTATGAGTTTTGGCAAGGGCGTCCGAACCGTTTACATGACCGTTTAAGTTATGAAAAACAGCAAGATGTCTGGATGCTGAAACGTTTGATGCCATAAATGTCAGCCATTCAAATTAAGCAAAGACCCTTCATTACCCGTCCTGAATTATTTCAGGACATTCCTGCGTTTATTGCAGAAATTTTAGCCCGCCGTGGGGTGGCGTCAACGCAGGAGCTGGAGTTAAAGCTCAAGCATTTACTGGCCCCTAGTCTGAAAGGCTTAAATGAAGCGATTCAGTTGATGGATGCTGCAATTGATCAGGAACACAAAATTGTCATTGTGGGTGATTATGATGCAGATGGTGCAACCAGCACCGCTTTAATGATTTTGGCTTTGCGAGAAATGGGGGCGCAGGTAGAGTATCTGGTTCCAGATCGCTTTAAATATGGTTATGGCTTAACGCCTGCGATTGCGGATTTAGCATTTACCAGCTTTACACCTGATTTATTGATTACAGTTGATAATGGTATTTCCAGTCATGACGGCGTGAAACAAGCGCAAGATCATGGTATGCAGGTGATTATTACTGATCACCACTTGACCACCAAACCGACTCCCAGTGCCCAAGCGGTAGTGAATCCGAACCAGTTGGGGTGTGATTTTCCAAGTAAAGCCTTAGCTGGGGTGGGCGTGGCCTTTTATGTTTTAGCTAACTTATCAACCTATCGTAAAAAACTGAATAAGTCTTCGGCAATCATGAGTCAGTATTTGGATTTGGTGGCCTTAGGCACCTATGCCGATGTTGCGAGTCTTGACTATAACAATCGCATCTTGGTCGATGTTGGCCTGAAGCGCATTCAACAGCATTTATGTCGTCCGGGCATCAGCGCTCTACTGGAGATTGCAGGTCGAGAAGCTGCAAGTTTAAAAGCGCAAGATTTGGGGTTTGTACTGGGACCACGTATTAATGCGGCAGGTCGTATGGAAACCATGGATATCGGGATTGAATGTTTATTGGCACAGGACTTTGCTTCTGCCTATCCATTGGCAGAACAACTGAATCAGTTGAATGTGGAACGTCGTCAGGTTGAAGCGACGATGAAACAAGAGGCCTTAATAGCCTTGGATCAAATTCAACTGGATGATACGGTCTTACCTGCGGCTTTAATTATGTTCGAGCCGCATTGGCATCAAGGTGTGATTGGCATTGTTGCGGGGCGTTTAAAAGAACAGTTTCATCGTCCAAGTATTGTGTTTGCTGCAGATGAAGATGGGATACATATCAAAGGTTCTGCCCGCTCGATTGAAGGAATCCATATTCGCGATGCCATTGAGTGCGTTGCTGAGCAATATCCACATTTGGTCAGCCACTTTGGTGGGCATGCTGCGGCAGCGGGTTTAACCATTCAAAAAGTTCATTTTGAAGAGTTTAAGCAGGCCTTTGAAGCACTGATGGCAGCTCAGGATGAAGGTTTATTTACGGCGACTTTATGGACCGATGGTGAGTTAGCAGCAGAAAATATTCAGGTTGAAACGGTTGATCTGCTGCAGCAGATTAGTCCATGGGGGCAAAAGTTTCCAGCGCCTATTTTTGAAGGAAATTTTCAAATTTTAGATTTCCGCTGGTTGAAAGAAGTGCATTTAAAATTACGTATAGCTTTAGACAATGGACAGGTCGTGGATGCCATTGCTTTTAATGCGGCGGACAAATACCAGTTCAATGAGATGAACCATCAAATTCGTTTGGTCTATGAGCTGGATAAAAATGAATTTCGTGGCAATGTAAGCGTACAACTTCGCATTTTGCACTTAGAACAATACTAAAAAAACCGCTCTATAGAGCGGTTTTTTTACTTTTAATGCAAGGGATTAGAAGCGGAATGTACCATTG
>OEQX01000310.1_pt1 | contig 11827 bp, 13 predicted proteins | sample 1539851 | NCBI WGS metagenome assembly OEQX01 (sample SAMEA3891238, study PRJEB23780) | metagenome | biome: terrestrial biome; feature: animal house; material: water of meat washing | place: Italy | collected 2015-05-12
GCTGACACCTGGCAGCCTAAAAGCAGATTTAACGATTACTTTTAAACATTTAAGTCATGCCTTTTTAGTATTTTCATTTCAAGAAAGTACAGCACAAGCATTTGCACATGATCGTATGATCGCAGATGGCGATATTTCCTATGCAATTCGCCTCGTCCGCTGTCTAAATAAAATGGAATCATTGATTTTACCGAAAATGGTCGCTGAACTTGCCGTCAAAGAATACCCAACTGAATTGGGCTTAAAAGAAAAACTCACAGGCGCTGCAAATATTTATCTCAAAGTAGCCCAATCATATTTAAAACGGAGTGCATAACATGGCGAAGCCTTATTACGAATTTTTCTGTCCTGTAAAAGTGATCGCTGGTCATGCTGCTTTAGAACACATTCCGTTTGAACTGGCAACATTAGGCGCAACCCGACCTTTAATCATTACCGACAAAGGTGTTCGTGCCAACAATTTACTTGCACCCATTGAAGCGGCTTTTGAGTCTACCGATGCGGTGATTGGCGCAATTTTTGATGATGTTCCACCTGATTCAAGCTTAGAGACAGTACGTAAAGCGGCCAATTTATATCGTGAACACCAGTGCGATGCGATTATTGCTGTCGGTGGCGGATCGGTGATTGATACCTCGAAAGCCACCAATATTTTGGTATCTGAAGGTGGTGATGACTTACTCAAATACTCTGGGGCACACAACCTACCTAAACCACTCAAACCCTTTTTTGTGATTCCAACCACATCAGGTACAGGTTCTGAAGTTACCATGGTTGCAGTGGTGTCTGATCCAGAGAAAAATGTCAAACTGCCTTTCGCATCGTACTATTTAATGCCGCATGCTGCGATTCTCGATCCACGCATGACCCAAACCCTGCCACCGCACTTAACCGCGATGACCGCAATGGATGCCATGACCCATGCCGTCGAAGCCTATACATGCATGGCACACAATCCGATTTCAGATGCCTATGCTACAGCTGCAATTAAGAAAGTCAGCAATCACTTGTTTAATGTGCTGGATAATCCAAGCGATGCCAACGGCCGCTTAGAATTGGCTCAAGCTTCGACCATGGCTGGCATTGCATTTTCAAACTCGATGGTGGGCCTTGTACACTCACTTGGACATGCCTTAGGTGCAGTTGCACACTTGCCGCATGGACTATGCATGAACCTGTTCCTCCCTTATGTGCTTGAATTTAACAAGGAAGTGAATGGTGACAAGATTGCAGAGCTCCTGTTACCGCTTGCAGGGCCAGACATTTATGCGCAGACTCCTGCCCACTTACGTGCAGACAAAGCCATCAGCACATTACTCACCATGCGTGATCGCTTATTTACCCTAACCAAGTTACCCCGTACCTTGAGTGAAACAGGAAAAGTAACCTTAGAACAACTGGATGAGGTCGCAGAAAAGGCCCTCAACGATGGTTCGATCATTTATAATCCGAAAGAAGCCAGCTTAAAAGATTTAAAAGCAATTTTAGAAAAAGCTTGGTAATTCATAAAAAATCAGCCAATATAGCGACAATCTTAGCCTGATGCTTTTTTAAACATCGGGCTTTTATTTGCCATAAGGAATAATACTTTCCTTATACCTATTGGCATAAAAACTGCTAAAAAATCTGAAAAAGTTACTGACAAAAGCGGCCAAATTAATGTAGATTGGCGCACTTTTGAAATTAAACACAGGGGGGATCGTTCGTCTCAAACGATCCTTATTAAACATGACTGATCCTTGATCAACGATTAAGAGGATAACGCCGTTGACAGATATCTCTGGGACTCAATCCGCAGCTAAACTGCAAAAAACGCTAGGTCTCTGGCACATCATTATTATTGGTTTAGCTTATATTCAACCAATGACATTATTTGATACTTTCGGTTTAGTATCAGAAGAAAGTCATTATCATGTGCCAACGTCATATATCATTGCTTTAATTGCAATTTTATTCACGTCGATCAGTTATGGTCACATGATTCGTCGCTACCCTTCCTCGGGTTCAGCCTATACCTATGCGCAAAAGTCCATCCATCCGAATGTCGGATTTATGGTCGGTTGGTCATCATGGTTAGACTATTTATTGTCTCCAATGGTCAACATCATTCTTGCCGTGATTTACCTTGAAGCCTTATTCCCTGATGTAAACCATTGGGTCTGGGTGGTTGGTTTAACTGCATTTATGACCGCGGTCAACTTACGTGGTGCACGCTTCGTTGCAAACTTTAATGGTTTGATCGTTTTTGTACAGTTAGGTGTGATTGCTTACTTCACGTGGATGGTTTACAGCTTACTTGCTGGTGGCGTCAACGCAGATGGTACTTTGGTCAATGCGAAATATCAGTTATGGAGTTTAGAGCCATTTTGGAATGAGCTTACTTCACTGGGTGCCCTGATTACAGGTGCAACTTTGCTGTGCTTCTCATTCACAGGTTTTGACTCGCTCAGCTCGCTGGCAGAAGAAACAAAAGATACCGAGAAAACACTACCTAAAGCGATTTTCTTAACGGCACTCTTGGCTGGTGTGATCTTTATTATCAGCACCTACTTCATGCAGATTTACTTCCCGAACGATCCAAAGACTTACTTTGAAGATGTTGCTGCAACACAGCCTGACATTTTACAAGCCGTCGGTGGCGTTGCGTTTAAAACGGTGGTGTTGTACTTCGCAATTGTGACTGTTATGGCATCAGGTATTTCGGCACATGCAGGCGTTTCACGCTTAATGTATGTGATGGGCCGCGATGGCGTGATTAACAAGAAGATTTTTGGTCATATTAGCCCGAAAAGCTTCACACCGTCTTATAACATTCTCATTGTAGGTGCTGTAGCATTAACCGCTGGCTTCATGGACTTAGACATCGTTATTTCGATGATCAGCTTCGGTGCGTTAACTGCATTTACCTTTGTAAACTTATCGGTGATTTCAAGATATGCACTGCGTGATGGCCGCACAAAGAATATTAAAGATATCTTTAGCTTTGTGATAATTCCAATGTGTGGATTCCTCAGTATCTTTGCCATGTGGCTAGAGATTGAAGAAACCGCGTTGAAATTCGGTTTATGGTGGGCAATGTTTGGTATTTTATACTTAGGTTATAAAACCAAAGGCTTTAAGCAACCTGCACCACAACATAATGAATTTGACGATCCGCTCTAATCTTTCATTCAAAAAGAAAAAGACGCCAAGTGCGTCTTTTTCTTTTTTAAACTAGAGCTAAAAAACTAGCCCTTAAATTGTTTAGTCATTTTAGCAATACGCTGTGCATAGGCTTTTGTGGTTTCGAGATCCCCGGCTGGGATTTCATCCGTACTTGCATCCGCTGGTGATTGCACCAACAAGCCTACAGAACCACCCAAATTATTTACATCTTGACGGGTTGCCGCTTTACTATTGGCAGGCAATAAACCCAAGCTTACCCAAATACCGCCATGCTGCGATGCAAGTGTTTGTAGTTGAATTAAGGTCACTTGCTTATCACCATTTAAGCTTGCGCTATTGGTAAAGCCACCGAAAATTTTATCTTGCCATGCGCGAGTAAACCATTTTTTTGAAGATGCATCGGCAAACTTTTTAAATTGCCACGGCGCAGTGCCCATATAAGTTGGTGCACCAAATACAATTGCATCAGATTGATCCAGTGTCAGCCAATCTTGCTCTGGAATGTCTCCATTTGGGTCAATCTCCACCAGATTTGCACCAATTTCTTGCGCAAAAGTTTGTGCAATCACTTTGGTATGACCATAACCTGAATAAAAAACCACTGAAATATTCGACATTTTAGTTTCCTCTTTTGAATTAGTTGATTGGCATCGCTGCGTCAATCATGATGCTGTGCCACGTAAACCATTAAAAATAAACAGTATGAAATATCTTAAACACTTGCCTGATCGGGCTTAAGTTTCAAATAACTTGCAACTTCATCGCTTAGGCCCTGCTTCAACTGCTGGGTCTTTTCACCGACCAAAACTTCATACGCATTTTGCTCGATGCCTTGAAAGATTTCTTGAGCTACTGTTTCTGGCGCAATCTTCGGAATGGGTAATGAACGAGTCAGATCGGTGTCAATAAAACCCACATGCACTCCCATGACCTGAATATTAAATTGAGACAACCACTGACGACTTGAGTTGGTATAGGACCATGCTGCTGCCTTGGAAATGGCATAACTGGTCAAAACAGTGCTTGGCTCCCATGACACATCCGATAGAATGTTGACCACATAAGCCTGTTGGTTCTTTTGCAAGATCGGAGCAAAAATTTGCGTCACTCGCATCAAGCCCAACAAATTGGTTTCCAAAATCTTTTTTCGTAGTCGCAATGATATTAGCATCGACAGGATGCTCATTCAAAAGCGCAATGCCCGCATTATTCACAAGAATCGTGGTATCTGCGCACTGTTCTGCTGCCTGCTGAATAGATACTTCGTCATTTACATCGAGTTGAATCGGGGTAAGCCCTTCTTCCTGAAAGTTACCGATCTGGCGCATACCCACATAGATCTTTCTAGCACCCTGACGACGTGCCTCTCGAGCGATGGCAAGTCCTAAACCACGATTTGCACCCGTAATAAAAACAACAGCCTCTGAAACTTTCATCATGTGATCCATCCAATTGCCAGTATCTTGCGAAAGCGTAGTCTGATGACAGCGCTGCATTAAGTCTGTATTCATGATACACTTATGAAACCTAGTATCAATTAGTTACCACCTGGTAACTGGTCTGATTGATTGTTTCAAATGAAGATAGAACGTAAAAGGAGCATGGTTAGAAATGAATAAGCCAATGAAATTTAATATTTTTCATCCAGATTGTCCTGCTCGTCTTTTTTTTGAAAAATTTGCAGACAAGTGGATTTTATTGATTGTGTATACGCTGGATCAAGAGTCGCAACATTTTAATGAGCTCAAGAAAAATGTTTTAGGTATTTCCCCTAAAGTGCTGTCACAAAAATTAAAGATCTTAGAGCGCGATGGTTTTTTGACGCGAACCATTCATGAAGACAATGTGATTCGCGTGGAATATGCGTTAACCGAGATTGGCAAAGACTTTGCTCAAAATACCTATCAAATGAAAGATTGGGTCGAAGCCAATATGCTTAAAGTTTTAAAATCCAGAGCTGGATTCGATCAAAAGCTAGAAAAAACAGAGCCCGCTTAAGCGGGCTCTGTCACAGTAATTTGATTAGGCTAAAGGCTTAAAACCCTGCTGACGCCATGCTTCATACACAATCACAGCTGTCGCATTGGATAAGTTCAAACTGCGCGAGTTTTCAGCCATTGGCAAACGAATCCAATGCTCTTTTGGAAATAGCATACGAACCTGTTCAGGCAGACCACGCGTCTCAGGTCCCATGAGTAAAGCCACGGGGCGATTCAAATCCGAAGTATGCGGCGTTTCCGTTCCTTTGGTGGTTAGAGGATAAATCGCGTTTATATCGACACCTTTTAGGGCTAAATTTGCTAAACACTCATCGAATGTTTCCCAAATTTGCATGCGCGCCCACTCGTGGTAGTCCAAACCTGCACGTTTGAGTTTTTTATCATCCAGTTCAAAGCCGAGTGGCTTAACCAAATGCAGCTGCGCTCCAGTATTGGCACATAAACGAATGATATTGCCTGTGTTTGCAGGAATTTCGGGCTCGTATAAAACAACATGGATCACAGCTTTTCTCTACTCTTTCAATATGGCAATAATTAATCTTGCCACTGTAATTGTTCACGCAAACTTACTACATCACCAATGATGGTCAATGTAGGCGCTTGAATATGATTTTCTTCAACTTTTGATGCGATATCCGCTAAGGTTCCGACCAGCACTTTTTGTTCTGGCGTGGTACCTTTCGAGATCAAAGCAACGGGCATGTCTGGGCGCTGCCCATGCTCAATTAACTTTTCACAAATTTTTTCTAAACCAACCAAGCCCATGTACAGCACAAGTGTTTGATTTTGATAAACCAACTCATCCCACGGTAACTCAGGCGAACCTTCTTTTAAATGCCCCGTAAGGAAACGCACGCTTTGCGCATAATCGCGATGTGTCAACGGAATGCCTGCATAAGCCGAACAACCCGAAGCTGCTGTAATCCCTGGCACTACTTGAAATGGTACACCTGCTGCAAAAAGCTCTTGAATTTCTTCACCACCACGACCAAAGATGAAAGGATCGCCGCCTTTTAAACGGCAAACACGTTGACCTTTTGAGGCATATTCCACTAGTAAGGCATTGATGCCTTCTTGCGGTACAGCATGGTTAGAACGGGCTTTACCCACATAAATTTTTGTTGCATCGCGACGGCAGAGTTCCATAATCGCAGGAGAAACCAAACGATCATAAATCACCACATCGGCTTGTTGCATCAAACGCAATGCTTTGAGGGTCAGCAACTCAGGATCACCTGGACCTGCACCAACCAAATATACCTCACCTTTCGGCGTTTTCCACTCCAACAGAGCTTGCTCGATTAAACGATCTGCTTCTGTAAGATTGTCATGAAAAACCTGTTCTTTCAGGGGACTTGCATATAAGTCTTCCCAAAAAACACGGCGCTCGTCAGGATTGGAAATCTTCGCTTTCACCGCTGCACGCCATTTTCCTGAAAACTCAGCCAGCTTACCCATGCCATGTGGAATACTGGTTTCAAGCTGGGTACGAATTTGGCGAGATAACACGGGAGATGTCCCATTGCTGGCAACTGAAATCACCAAAGGCGAACGATCGACAATGGCAGGAACCATAAAGCGGCAATGCGGTGGATCATCAACACTGTTGACCAGTATTTTCAGCGCTTCACAGTCCTCAAAGACTTGAGTATTCACCGCATAATCATCTGTTGCAGCAATCACTAAACGATAGTCATTGAGTTGAATCTGCGCAGGATATAACGCTTGGATATATTGCCCTTGGCTTTCTTCAACCAGTTGCAATAAATTTGCATCAATATCAGGAGCAATGATATGAATCACCGCTCCTGCTTTATGTAACAACACTGCCTTACGGTAAGCAATATGCCCACCACCGACAATCAGACAAGGTTGCTGTTGCAACTTTAAAGAGATTGGAAAAATATCCACACACGACCTCAATGAGTTTTATCTGACTGTCTTAAAGCAATTATTGTGCACAAAACTGTGCAGTACATCGACTTTATTAGTCAATGTACTCAGCGCCGCCCATATAAGGACGAAGCACGGTCGGAATTTCAATCGAACCATCAGCACGTTGGTAGTTTTCCATGACCGCAAGTAAAGTACGGCCCACAGCCAAACCTGAACCATTCAGCGTATGTACAAATTCAGTTTTCTTTTGGTCTGCACGGTAGCGTGCTTTCATACGACGCGCTTGGAAGTCACCCATGTTTGAACATGAAGAAATTTCGCGGTACGTATTTTGACTTGGTACCCAAACTTCAAGATCGTAAGTTTTAGTTGCACCGAAGCCCATATCACCACCACAAAGAATGATCTTACGGTACGGTAAACCAAGTGCTTTCAAGATCCCTTCAGCATGACCTGTAAGCTCTTCAAGCGCTTGCATTGAGTCTTCTGGTTTAACAATTTGCACCATTTCAACTTTGTCGAATTGGTGTTGACGAATCAAGCCACGCGTATCACGACCATATGAACCTGCTTCACTACGGAAACATGGCGTATGCGCTGCATATTTCAGTGGTAAACGGTCTGCATCAATGATTTCATCACGCACGAAGTTGGTTACAGGCACTTCCGCAGTTGGAATGAGGTAATACTCTTTTTCACCTTGTAATTTGAATAAATCTTCTTCAAATTTAGGCAATTGGCCTGTACCACGGAGTGAGTCAGCATTGACTAAATACGGCACATAAGCTTCGGTATAACCATTTTCCAAAGTATGCGTATTCAACATGAACTGGGTAATCGCACGTTGTAGACGAGCAAGTGGCCCTTTAAGCACGCTGAAACGAGAACCTGTCAATTTGGTCGCTGTTTCAAACTCAAGACCACCCATCCACTCACCAAGGTCAGTATGGTCTTTAATTTCGAAGTCAAACGTACGCGGCGTACCCCATGTGAGGATTTCCACGTTATCGCTTTCGTCTTTTCCTTCAGGAACAGACTCATCTGGCAAGTTTGGAATGCTGAGTGATTTTGCTTCAAGTTCAGCTTGTAATTCAGACAAAGCGACTTCTGCGGCTTTGATTTCATCACCAATCGCTGACATGCGCGTCATAATTTCAGATGCATTACCACCAGCTTTTTTAATTTGGCCAACTTGTTTTGCACCCGAATTACGTTCAGCCTGAAGAGATTCAGTTTTGGATTGAATCTCTTTACGGCGAGCTTCTAGTGATGCCCATTCTTCAACATTCAGTTGTACACCACGTTTTGCTAAGGCTAAATTTACAGCCTCAATATTATTTCTGAGTAATTTCGGGTCGATCATAGCCAATCTTTTGCAAAGAAAAAAACTGGCTATAGTGTAAGCGCTTCAGGCCGAAAAATACAGTCACGCGATCACTAGCTGTGGCTTATTACAGCAATTTTCATGGCTTTTCTTTGCTCGCTTTTTCTCGTTCAGCTGCATAATCGACAAAACTCGGCAAATATTCCGCCTTAATTAAGCCGCTGGCTTGTTGATACGGTAAAACCAATTCAGACATCCCTTCTGCATAAGACGCTAATTCGTATAAGGGATAGACAAACACCACACCTTTGGCACTCATATAATAATTATCGGTCAGCTTCAATTGCTCGCGTGAAATATTATGATCGGACAGCCACATGCTATTGGCACTATATAATGCATCTAATAATTGCGATTCAGTCTTGTCTACCACGATATCACTCAGCGCAACCCGTTTTTTCGTTGCCAAATCTAAGGTGATGTATTCGTTGTGATACATGCCATGTGCGGCACGCGCTGGGTAGTGATAAGACATCAAAACAAAATCAGCATATTTTCCACGCTGCGCCACATAACGGACATCAGACAAAGTTTCACTGAGCATGTTTTCTTCGATTTGTGGCTTTGCTTGCTTTGAGCTTTCAAACGCCACAGGATTGGCTTTTTTCATCCGCTCATCAAAATATTGATTGATCCATGGGACATTGGTGTCCAAGCTGTACAGCTGGTATTGGGTACATCCTTCCTCATCACAAGCAATAGAATGCGCCAATTGTAATGGTCGAACTTTCGCCTCAATCAGTGGCAAGGTCTTTACGACTTGAGCTGGTTTAGCTGTCTCTTCATTTTTTGCAGCGTTACTGTCATTTTGTGGCTGGCATGCGCTGAGCAATCCAACGCACAACATCATTGCGAAGACAGATCCAATTTTATTGTTATGAAGTAATATCATGATTTACCCACAGTTAAGTATTCAATAGCACAGACTATACAAAGCACAGCCATAACTTCCCACCACGTTATGTAACTGAACTTGATCTAATAAAAAACCACCCGAAGGTGGTTTTAAACAACAGACTCATTTTATTGGTCAATAATGTCTGTGCCTTTAGGCGGAGTAAAATTAAAGGTTGAAGCTGGAATATTGGTATTTACCTTGGTGTTATTAAAACGTACATAGGTTGTTTGTCCCAAAGAATCCTCTAAGATCATTAGCGTTGGTGCATTTTTCGCACCAAAACTAATCGTTAAGCTTTGAAATGCACCATCATCGCTTTTTGGGTACAAGGTATAATAGGTTTTGCTCTGATTTGGTTGCGTAATACGGTATGACTTACGAATCTGTTCCGTATTCCCCGACAATAATAGTGCAGGTGTATTCGCCACCTGTTCATCTAAAGTTTGACGAACCGCTTGCTGTAAGTCTGGATCATAAATCCATACCGTTTTACCCGAAGTTACAATAGTTTGTTTCGCAGGGCTTGTGGTTTCCCAATAGAATTTCCCTGGACGCTCAACTTTCATCACCCCTTTAAAGGTCTGATTCATGTGCTGGGCAGATAAACCTTGTTTCTTCGGTGCTTTAGATGAATTTGTGACTTTGGTGGTTTGCTCAAAGTTAGAACTGATACTTTGAATACCACTCAACTGTTTCACTAAACTCGTCGTCGCTTGTTGCTCCGATGCTGCAACCGGAGCTGCAAATACTGTACTGCTCATAACAGGGCCAAGTGTTACTACACCTACTGTCATTGCACATAAAGTCTTACGAAGCATTTTCATAATCTCACCTTTTATAATTTGCGCAGTCGCAATTTGTTAGATGAGCTATCTTAAATCAAATTTTATGGCTAATAATTGAGAATATAAGAAGATTTGTATATTTATTGGTGCTTAATGTTGTGAAATATCCATCATGATGAAGATCAGATGTGCTCTTTACATATAGAAAAGCCTCTGAATGTGCAGAGGCTTTTCTAACTGAGGTTAAGAATTATCACTGTCATTTCCATTGCCAACCAATTGCTGCACCTGCACCGAAATCACCTTCACTATTGGTTGTCACAGCTACTTTGTATACATATTTGTTACTTTCAGTCACACCGCTGAGACCAAAAGCATAACCTTGCTCACCTTCCCATGTACCCACGCCGGCACTAAACATATTGTAGCCAGCATCTGTCAGTTGCGGTAAAGATGCTATTGTGATACTTGATGCTACTGCTGCATAGGTTCGATCTTCAAGTTTTCGCATGTCTCTGTTCAAGGCATTTACACGGCTATCGGTATAAGCATTTGCTTGGTTGAGAGTTTGTTGCCCAACTTGGTTCACATAAGTTTTTGCTTCATTCAGGATGTAGGTGTCAGCAGCATCCATCACTTCTTTAGAAATACCATTAGTACCGTTTGTACCTTTAAGGCTGGCCAACCATTGAGTAATGCTACCCTCAAAGCCATTACCAACTGCAACATCATAAGCACTAAAACCTGTTGCACCTGTCATCCCTGTATTACCCATATCGCCTTTTAAGCTCGCGAGCCATTCAGTAATGGTACCGTCAAAACCATTAACCTGCGCAACTTGATAAGCATTATATCCTGTCGCTCCAGTTGCACCTGTTGCTCCAGTATCTCCTTTCACACCATCAAGTCCGTTGGTTCCGTTAATGCCATCCACACCATTTGTTCCTTGCAAACTCTCTAACCATGCCTCCTCTGTATCTATAAAACCGTTGTTCACAGCTACCTGATAAGCACTATCACCATCAGCCCCTGCAGGTCCTGCGGGTCCTGGTATTCCACTTCCGGGACAACTACCTGTGTCTTGATTAGAATTACACGAACTTGCAAAAACATTTGTATTCGCTGTCATTAAAATCGCACTTAAAACAAGCACGTTCATAGCAAACCTTTGTAGACAATGGTTTGGCTTATTTGTAGACAATGGTTTGGCTTATTTGTAGACAATGGTTTGGCTTAAGTGTTTGTAGATTCATTGCAGCAGAAACTGCAGTACTAATATGAGTATGTTATTGTTTTAAGTTCTGACCAGAGACTTTCGTTATCTGGCTGTCTGGATTGCCCAAGACATTTGTATCTATTTTGTTCATATCTGTCTGCCTTTCTTTTAGTTTTGTTTTTTTATTACACTCCTATTTTTTGTGATGCACATCACTATTTATTGTTATTTAGTGCTTTATTTCAAAATTTAAAAACACAAGAAAAATAAGCTAACCATATGAATAGACGAAAAAAAACCCACAAAACTGTGGGTTTTTTTACTATTAAAACTTACGCTTCAACAGTTACGTAGCGACGGCCAAACTGACCTTTCACTTCGAATTTTACTACGCCGTCAGCGGTTGCAAACAAAGTATGGTCACGGCCCATACCAACGTTTTGACCTGCGTGGAATTCTGTACCACGTTGACGAACGATGATG
>OEQX01000314.1_pt1 | contig 11530 bp, 8 predicted proteins | sample 1539851 | NCBI WGS metagenome assembly OEQX01 (sample SAMEA3891238, study PRJEB23780) | metagenome | biome: terrestrial biome; feature: animal house; material: water of meat washing | place: Italy | collected 2015-05-12
GCGGGTTTTGATCTCGCCATCCCTAGGTTCGAATCCTAGTACCCCAGCCATTTTTAAAAGTTCTTTGCCAGTCTCATGACTGTTGAGGAGCGCTGTTGGGGTATCGCCAAGCGGTAAGGCAGCGGGTTTTGATCTCGCCATCCCTAGGTTCGAATCCTAGTACCCCAGCCATTTTTCTGTTCTCTTCCACATCAGTGGTCGATAACAAACGGCTATGTAGCTCAGTTGGTTAGAGCATCGCACTCATAATGCGGGGGTCACAGGTTCGAATCCCGTCATAGCCACCATTAATATTGCGGAAGTGGCGAAATTGGTAGACGCACCAGATTTAGGTTCTGGCGCCCTAGGCGTGAGAGTTCGAGTCTCTCCTTCCGCACCATTAATAGCAGTACCAAACAGACCAGCTCACGCTGGTTTTTTTGTATCTGAAATTTGCCTCTCCCCAGTTTTTCTCTCGCTCCTCTATTAACCCAGCTCCACGTTAATTCACGTTCACGTCCCTCTTCATTTATTCCGAGCACGCCTTGCTATTCTTGTCTCCCGGCCACAAAAAAGCGGCCCGCAGGCCGCTGGTACACACATTCATCATCCCGGTTATCAGAACGGGAAGAACCAGGGGATCGCCACCACGCTCACCGCCATCACCAACAGGGTGAATGGCACCCCGATACGGATAAAATCGGCAAACTTGTAGTTGCCCGGCCCCAGCACCAGGGTATTCACCGGTGACGAGACCGGCGTCATAAAAGCGGCCGAGGCGGCGATGGCAATGGTCATGGCAAACGGATAGGGCGATACCCCCATCTGCTGCGCCGTGCCCAGCGCAATGGGCGCCATCAGCACAGCTGTCGCGGTGTTGGAGATAAAGAGCCCGATCACCGCGCAGAGGGCAAACAGGCTGGCCAGCATGACCCGCGGCCCCATCTCCCCTACCGCATTGATCAGACCACCGACGATCAGATCCACCCCGCCGGTTTTTTGCAGCGCCAGCGCGAAGGGGAGCATGCCGACGATGAGGATCAGGGTCGGCCAGTGGATCGACTTGTAGGCACTCTCCATATCGATGCAGCGAAACTTGCCCATCAGCAGACAGGCGATCAGCGCGGCAATCACGTTGGGCACCGGATCGGTCACCATCAGCAGGATCATCACTCCAAGACAGAAGAGGGCATGAATGGCCTGACTGCGGGCGGGGGCCATCTCGTCCACTTCGGCGGGCAGCCCCATCAGCAGAAAGTCGCGGCTATGGGTCTGCAACTGTCTGATGTGGCTCCAGTTCCCTACCACCAGCAGGGTGTCGCCCATCTGCAGCGGCTCGTCCACCAGCTTGCCTGCCAGTGCCTCACCGTCGCGGCGCAGCCCCACCACGCTCAGGCCATAGCTGGAGCGGAAGGTCACCTCACGCACGCTTTTACCCAGCAGCTTGGACTCGGGGATCAGCGACACCTCGGCCATCCCCACCTCCCGCGCCTGATCGGAGAAGTACTCCCCGCGCAGGATCATGGGTTCGAGCCGCGCCTCGCTGCAAAACGCCCGCACATCCACCTCGGGGTCTGACATGTCGATCAGCAGCACATCCTTGGCCTGAAATTCACTGATCCCCGACACCGGCACCATCACCCGGCGGAACTTGCGCCAGCGCTCCACCCCGATGACGTGGGCACCATAACGGGCGCGTAGTTGCAGCTCGTCCAGGGTATGGCCAATCAGCGGGGAGTCCGGCCGCAGCGCCAGACGACGGGCCCGACCGGCCAATCGGTAGTCTCGGATCAGATCGCGCAGGGTGCGGCGCCCGGTCGGCTTGCCCTTGCCCTCTTCCCCCTCGCCCACCAAAGAGCCGCGCACCAGCAGCATGTAGAGAATGCCCAGCCCCAGGATCAATACGCCCATGGGGGTGAAACCGAAGAAGCCGAAGCCGTGAATGCCGTGGCGCATCAGCTCGCTGTTGACCACCATGTTGGGGGGCGTGGCCACCAGCGTCATCATGCCGCTGATCAGCCCGGCAAAACCGAGGGGCATCATCAGGCGACCGGCCGGGATCCCCATCCGGTTCGCCACGCTCAGCACCACCGGGATAAAGATGGCCACCACTCCGGTGCTGCTCATGACAGCCCCCAGACTCGCCACCGCCACCATCAGCAGCACCAGCAGCTTGGTCTCGCTGCTGCCCGCCACCTTCACCAGCGCATCCCCCACCTGATAGGCGATGCCGGTGCGCACCAGCCCCTCACCCACCACAAACAGGGCGGCAATCAGAATGACGTTGGGATCGCTAAAGCCCGCCAGCGCCTCCGGCAGGGTGAGGGTGCCGCTCAGCACAAAGAGGATAATGATCAACAGGGCGACCACGTCCATGCGCACCTTGTTGGTCATGAAGAGATAGATGGCGCCAGCCAGCAGACAGAGCACCCAGACAAGCTCGGAATTCAATGCAACCTCCTTTTATCACGTGATTCTCCTCCCGGAGAGTGGACTCTATCAGACCACAGCCATGGCGCTATCATCTTGCTACATATCAATAAAGTCCGGCCCGCCGGGGCCCCATAACCCATCACTGCTGGAATAACCGGGCAGCAGCGGCGATTTCTTTGATATGGGCCAAGCCCGGGGCGGACAAAAGTCCTGCCCCTCCTCCCCCTCACCCCTTAGAATGGCGCCCTCGCATACTAACCCTCATGCCCAAGGATCAGAAAATGAGCATATTCGAGCTGTTCAGCATCAATAACACGCTAGTGACCATACCGCTGGGTGGCGGCTATGCCATGTCATGGATTGAAGCCATCGGCACCCTGTTTGGTCTGGCCTGTATCTGGTTCGCCAGTCAGGAGAAAACCATCAACTACCTGTTTGGCCTGATCAACGTCAGCCTGTTTGCCATCATCTTCTTCCAGATCCAGCTCTACGGACTGTTGATGCTGCAGCTGTTCTTCTTCTGCGCCAACGTCTACGGCTGGTACGCCTGGACCCGCCCGGCCAACGATCAGGGGGATACCCTGCAGATCCGCTGGCTCAGCAAATCCAAACTGATGGTGACCGCCGCCGTGAGCGTGCTGGCCATCGCCCTGCTGACCCGCTATATCGACCCGGTCTTCGCCACCCTGGCGCGCACCTCGGTCTCCCTGCTCAACCTGTTTGGTGCCAACCTGGCCATCCCCGAGCCCTCCCCCGATGCCTTCCCGTTCTGGGATGCCAGCATGACGGTGCTCTCGGTGGTCGCCCAGATCCTGATGACCCGCAAATACGTGGAGAACTGGATCCTCTGGGTCGTCATCAACATCATCAGCATCGGTGTCTATGCCGCGCAGGGCGTCTACGCCATGTCGCTGGAGTACCTGATCCTGCTGTTTATCGCCGCCAACGGCACCCGCCTCTGGGTGATTGCCGCCAAGCGCCAGCCACAAGGTCTGTAAGCCATGAGTCTGTTACCCCATCTCCAGTGCCGCCCCGACCAGATTGCCGAGCGGGTGGTGCTGTGCGGCGACCCGGCCCGGGTCGATCGCATCGCCAGCCAGCTCGAACAGTGTGAAGTGCTGGGGCAAAACCGGGAGTTTCGCCTCATCAACGGATCCTATCAGGGGCTGCCCATCACGGTTTGCAGCACCGGCATCGGCGGCGCCTCGGCCATCATAGCGCTGGAGGAGCTGGTGCAAGCCGGTGCCCACTCGCTTATTCGGGTCGGCTCCGCCGGTGCCCTGCAGCACGACATCGGCCTTGGCGACCTTATCGTGGTGGAAGGGGCGGTACGCAATGAGGGGGCCTCACAGGCCTATCTGCCCGCCGAGTACCCCGCCTGCGCCGATATCTGGCTGCAAGCGGCCCTGCTCAACCATGTGGCCACTAGCAGCCAGCCTCATTGGCACGGGCTGGTACGCTCCCACGACAGCTTCTATCGGGATGACGAGCAGGAGGTGTGCCGCTACTGGCATGCCCGTGGCGTGCTCGGCGCCGATATGGAGACCGCCTCCCTGCTGACTGTGGGGCGCCTGCGCAAGGTGCGGGTCGCCGCCGTGCTCTGCAACGTGGTGCTGTTCGAGCAGGATGTGCAGCAAGGGGTAGCGGATTACGCCAGCGCCGAACAGGCGATGATGGCCGGTGAGCAGCAAGCCATCGCGGCCGCCCTCCACGCGTTGGCGCAATAAACCGCAAACCGTTAACTGCGGCACATCCGCTACCGTGCGGGCTGGTATCCGGCCCGCACTCTTGCTAGCCTCATGGCCCTCGTCATCCGGTGCGACAGGCAAGTCATGCAGCAACAGCCCTACCCCCTCGGCCGTTTTCACGCCGAACTCCAGCAGCTTGAACCCCGCTTTGCCGCGGCGCTCGACGCCTGCACCCTGTTTCTGCGCCGTTACCTGCCGGGCGAATTGATCATGCGGCAGGGGGAGCAGAGCGAGCAGCTCTATCTGGTCGAACATGGCCGGGTCTCCCTCAACAGCACGGTACACTCTGGCCGCCGCTTCCAGCTTGGCGAAATTGAGTGCCACAGCCAAATCTTCGGCGAGATGGAGTTCTTCAGCGCCACCCCGGTGCAGTGGAACGTGGTGGCCGAGACCGAGCTGGATGCCCGGGTCATCTGCGCCAACAAACTAGCCCAGCGCCTGCTGGCAGAACCTGAGTTGACCCTCTTTTTCGCTGCGGCGCTTGCCAGCGACTATCTCGACACCCTGGAGATCACCACCAGCCGGCTGCTCCACCCCATCGCCTACAACATCGCCTATGAGCTGTGGCGCGAGCGGCAGCGCACTCCGATGCTGGGATCGCGCAAGCGGGCCCACGAGGCGGCGCGCTTCGGCACCACCGAGCGGGTTTACCGCCGCGCCCTCAAGGAGCTGGTCGAACAGGGCATAGTTGCCGACGGCAGCGATGGCCCCGTTATCGCCGATCTGGCCAGGCTGCGCGCCTATCTCGACCTTTGATTTCCATTCATCCCATTTCGATTCACCCTGTCAGGAGTCACCATGTCTGCCCATCCCTATCCCGAATTCACCTTCTTCAGCCGCTTCGTTGCCGACATTCAGGCGGGCCGCAAGACCATCACCATCCGCGACGAGAGCGAGGCCAACTGGCAGCCCGGCCAGCGGCTGGCGCTGTTCACCAACCCGGAGCACCAGCCCTTTGGCACCATCGAGGTGCTCTCCGTCAATGCAGTCGCCTTCGATGAACTGAATGACGAGCACGCCCGTCAGGAGAACATGACCCTCCCCGAGCTCAAACAGGTGATCCGCGATATCTACCCCGATCTGCCGCCGCTCTATGTGATTGAATTCAAACTGATTGCCTGAGCCGGATTTGGCCTTTGCCGAGCGATGTGTTAATAGTGTCCTCTTTTGAATCAGGGAGGTGACCCGAGTGTTTGAGATAGCGAGCCTGAAAGAGGGGATGATGCACGGGGTCGAGCTGTTCCAGCTGCTGCTGGAGATCATCTCCATCGCCTGTGTGGTGATAGGGCTTGGCAAGACCCTCTGGCTGGCGGCAAGAGTGCGGGATCACCAGCCCGGCTTTCCGCGCATTCGCCTCTGTTTTGGCAGCTGGCTCATTCTGGCGCTGGAGTTCCAGCTCGCCGCCGACATCCTGGCCACCACGGTCGCGCCGAGCAAGGAGGAGCTGATCCGCCTTGCCATCATCGCGGTGATCCGCACCTTCCTGAACTACTTCCTCGGCAAGGAGCTGGAAGCACAAGCGGAGCGCCAACAAGAGAAGGCAGAACGCCAGCAGGAGCAGCGCAGCGAGCAGGCCAAGGCTGCTCAATAGCCTGTATTCCTGCAGAGTATCAGTGCTAAGTGCCGTGTCATCCCGACCACAGCCGTGGCCCGGGATGGCACCTTTGTGACCCTTCCCGCACTTTTGGCAATCAGCCAACAATGGAACCCTTTTCAAGGTTTCCCCTGCCCTGTCGAGTACCCGTTCATCTGCGTAAGATAGAAAATCTCTTCCCCCAACCGGCCAAGCTGATGAACCCGCAACCCCTCCACACGCCCGATATCGACCTCGATAGCTGCGTCATCTACCAGATCTACCCCATGAGTTTTCAGGACAGCGATGGCGACGGCATGGGCGATATCAACGGCATCCGTCAGCGCCTCGACTATCTGGCCACCCTCGGGGTCGATATGCTCTGGCTCACCCCCATCTATCGCTCCCCCAAGCGGGACAACGGCTATGACGTGGCGGACTACCGTGCCATCGACCCCGCCTTCGGCACCCTGACCGAGATGGAGCAGCTGATAGCCGAAGCGGCCGCTCACGGCATCGGCATCATGATGGATATCGTCGCCAACCACACCTCCACCGAGCACGAGTGGTTTATGAAGGCACTGGCCGGGGATCCCCGTTATCAGGGTTATTACGTGTTTCGCGACCAGGCCTTCGTTGACGCTCACCCCATCACCTCGATTTTTGGCGGCAGCGGCTGGCAGTATGTGCCAGCGCTTGATCGCTACTACCTGCACAACTTCGATCCCAGTCAGGCCGATCTGGACTGGGACAACCCGGCGGTGCGTGCCGAAATGGCAGAGGTGATCAACTTCTGGCTGGGCAAAGGGATCAAGGGATTTCGCTTCGATGTGATCGACATGGTGAGCAAGGAGTGGGACCGGCTGGCCATGAGCAATGGCCCGCGCCTGCACGACTATATCCGCGAGCTCAATGCCGCGAGCTTCGGCGGCAAGGGGATCATCACGGTGGGGGAGACCTGGGGAGCCGATCTCGCCCATATGCAGAACTATTCGAACCACGATGGCAGCGAGTTCAGCATGGTGTTCAACTTCGAGCATCTGGGGCTGGGCAGTGACAAGTGGTCATCCCGCTTTGATCCCCTCGCCTTCAAGCGAGCCATGGCCCGCCACCAGCAAGGGCTGCACGGGCGTGGCTGGAACAGCCTGTTTCTCGGCAACCACGACCTGCCCCGCGCCGTCTCCCGCTTTGGCGATGACAGGCCAAAGTGGCGGGAAACCAGCGCCAAGCTGTGGGCCATGGTGCTGCACATGATGCAGGGCACTCCCTTCATCTATCAGGGGGAGGAGCTGGCCATGACCAACCGCCACTGGCAGCCGGGCGAGCTGCGCGATGTGGAGGCGCTCAACTACCGCGCCAGCCAGTCAGGGCTGGATCCTGCCGAGCTGAGTCGGCGGCTCGATGCCATCGGCCGCGACAACGCCCGCACCCCGATGCAGTGGGACGCTGGCCCCCACGCCGGTTTCAGCGCCACCACACCCTGGATTGCCCTCAACGCCAATCACATCGAGATTAATGCCGCCGAGCAGCTGGCCCGCCCCGACTCGCCGTTTCACTGCTATCGCCAGCTCATCGCCCTGCGCAAGGCTCACCCTGTCGTTCGCCACGGCAATTTCGAGCTGCTGGATGGGGATGATCCCGAGCGCATCAGCTATCGCCGCCACTGGCAGGATCCGGCCAGCGGAGAGCAGCACACCCTGCTGCTGCTCGCCAATCTCACGGCGAACCCCTTGCCGATGCCCCACTTCGACAAGGTGACAGACAAGATGCGGTTGCTGCTGGCCAATTACCCAAGCGAACCACTGCCACTCTTCGCCCCTTATCAGTGCGCCATCTGGCTGCAAGTGGATCAGGGTTAACCCCGTGCTGACGGGCCATGCCAATGGCCCGTCAATCGCCACCCATCGGCTACCAGCAGAAAATCACGCTCCCACGCAACGGGATTAAATTAACCACTATTACTGACTTATTAATTGATTATTTATCCCGTTTGATACGCTCTCATTGCCCCTCTTACTATGCCTGCGACCTATCCATTGCCGATGCAACTATCGGCCTTCAAACTGGCATAGCAAAGTGGAAAACAGATGATCACCACAGACGGGAATAACGCAGTCGCCTCGGTGGCGTACCGCACCAGCGAAGTCATCGCCATCTACCCCATCACCCCCAGCTCGGCCATGGCTGAGCAGTCGTCGGCCTGGTCGAGCGAGCGGGGCAAGAACCTGTGGGGGGATGTGCCCCGGGTTGTCGAGATGCAGTCGGAAGGGGGCGCCATCGCCGCCGTCCACGGCGCCCTGCAGACCGGCGCGCTGGCGACCTCGTTTACCTCGTCGCAGGGTTTGCTGCTGATGATCCCCAACCTCTACAAGCTGGCGGGTCAGCTTATCCCCTTTGTTCTGCATGTGGCGGCGCGCACCGTGGCGACCCATGCGCTATCGATCTTTGGCGATCACTCGGACGTGATGGCGGTGCGCCAGACCGGCTGCGCCATGCTCTGTGCCAGCAATGTGCAGGAGGCGCAGGACTTTGCCCTGATCTCCCAGATAGCGAGCCTCAACAGCCGCCTCCCCTTTATCCACTTCTTCGACGGCTTTCGTACCTCTCACGAGATCGCCAAGATAGCGCCGCTCGCTGACAACACCCTGCGTGCCCTGCTGCCCGCAGATGCCATCCGTGCTCATCGTGACCGGGCGCTCACCCCCGACAAACCGGTCATTCGCGGCACCGCCGCCAACCCGGACACCTACTTCCAGTGCCGGGAGGCGAGCAACCCCTGGTATGACGCCGCCTATGGCCATGTGAGCGAGGCGATGCAGGCTTTTGGCGAGCAGACCGGCCGCCACTACCGGCCGTTTGAATATGTCGGCCACCCGCAGGCGGAGCGGATTGTGGTGCTGATGGGCTCAGCCATCGGCACCTGTGAAGAGGTGATCGAGCGCCTGCTGGCCCAAGGGGAGAAGGTGGGGCTGGTGAAGGTGCGGCTGTTCCGTCCCTTCTCGGCCGGGCACCTGTTGGCCGCGATTCCCGAGAGTGCCCGCACCATCGCCGTGCTGGATCGCACCAAGGAGCCGGGCGCACAGGCCGAGCCCCTCTATCTCGACGTGATGACGGCGCTGGCCGAAGCGGTCAGCCGGGGCGAGCGGGCAAGCCTGCCGCGGGTCATCGGCGGTCGCTATGGCCTCTCCTCCAAAGAGTTCGGCCCCGCCTGCGCGCTGGCGGTGTTTGCCGAACTGGCGCAAGAGAACCCGCGCCCGCGCTTTACCGTCGGCATCTTCGATGACATCACAGGTCTCTCGCTACCACTGCCCGCGCTGGATTCGCAAAGCCCCATCCACAGCCAGCAACACAAGCTGGAGGCGCTCTTCTACGGCCTTGGCAGCGACGGCACCGTCTCGGCGGCCAAGAACAGCATCAAGATCCTCGGCAACCACACCGACCTCTATCCGCAGGGCTATTTCGTCTACGACTCCAAGAAGGCGGGCGGCCTCACCGTCTCTCACCTGCGGGTGGGCGAGCGGCCGCTACAATCGGCCTATCTGGTGGAAGAGGCGGACTTTATCGGCTGCCATCAGTGGCAGTTTGTCGACAAGTACCGGATGGCGGAGCGCTTGAAGGCGGGCGGCATCTTCCTGCTCAACACCCCCTACAGCGAAGCGGAGATCTGGCAGCGGCTACCCAGCGAGGGGCAGCACGCCCTGCGCGAGAAAGAGGCGCGCTTCTACATCATCAACGCCGCCAAAATTGCCCGCGACTGCCAGCTCGGCAACCGCATCAATACCGTGATGCAGATGGCCTTCTTCCAGCTCAGCGCCATCATTCCCCCCGCAGAGGCGACCAGCCTGCTGAAGCAGGCCATCGCCACCAGCTATGGTAGCAAGGGACAAGCGCTGGTCGAACGCAACTGGCAGGCACTGGAGGCAACCTGCGCCGCCCTGACCCGGGTGCAACTTGGCGAGCTGGATCCCGCCAGCCGCCCGCGCCCACCGGTGGTTTCGGCCAAGGCCCCCGATTTTGTCCAGACCGTCACCGCCGCCATGCTGGCGGGGCTGGGTGACAGCCTGCCGGTCTCCGCCTTCCCGCCGGATGGCACCTGGCCGGTCGGCACCACCCGCTGGGAGAAGCGCAACATCGCCAAGGAGATCCCCATCTGGGAGGCGGAGCTCTGCACCCAGTGCAACTACTGCGTCGCCGCCTGTCCCCACTCGGCCATTCGCGCCAAGGTGGTGGAACCGGATGCGCTGGCCGCAGCTCCCGCCACTCTCGATGCGCTGGATGTGAAATCCCGTGACATGCGCGGCCAGCAGTACGTGCTGCAGGTGGCGCCGGAGGATTGCACCGGCTGCAATCTCTGCGTCGAGGTGTGCCCGGCCAAGGATCGCAGCAACCCGGATCGCAAGGCGATCAATATGGCTTCACGCCTCGATCACCTCGACGAGCAGAAGGCCAACTACGACTTCTTCCTCGACCTGCCAGAGCGCAGCGCCGAGCAGCTGGAGCGCATCGACATCCGCACCTCCCAGCTCATCTCGCCGCTGTTTGAATACTCGGGCGCCTGCTCCGGCTGTGGCGAGACCCCCTACATCAAGCTGCTGACCCAGCTCTATGGCGATCGGCTGCTGATTGCCAACGCCACCGGCTGCTCGTCCATTTATGGCGGCAACCTGCCTACCACCCCCTACACCACCAACGCCGACGGGCGCGGGCCGGCCTGGGCCAACTCGCTGTTTGAAGACAACGCCGAGTTCGGACTGGGCTTCCGTCTCACCGTCGATCAGCACAGGGAGCGGGTGCGCCGTCTGCTGGCGAGCCTGGGCGACACCATACCGGCAGCGCTGCGCGAGGCGCTCGGCGATGCCACCCTGCCGGTTTCCGAGCAGCGGGCCCATATCCAGCAGTTGCGGAAGCTGCTGCAAGAGAGCAAGGCCCCGGAGGCCCTTGAGCTGGCTCGCGATGCGGACTATCTGGTGGAAAAATCGGTCTGGCTCATCGGTGGCGATGGCTGGGCCTACGACATCGGCTTTGGCGGGCTCGACCATGTGCTGAGTCTGGGGGAGAACATCAATGTGCTGGTGCTCGACACCCAGTGCTACTCCAACACCGGCGGCCAGCAATCGAAGGCGACGCCACTCGGTGCCATCACCAAGTTTGGCGAGCAGGGCAAACGCAAGGCACGCAAGGATCTCGGGGCCAGCGTGATGATGTATGGCCACGTCTATGTGGCGCAGATCTCCCTCGGCGCCCAGATGAACCAGACGGTGAAGGCGATTCAGGAGGCGGAAGCCTACCCGGGCCCCTCGCTCATCATCGCCTACAGCCCCTGCGAGGAGCATGGCTACGACATGGCCGAGAGCCATGAGCAGATGAAGCAGCTGACCGCCACCGGCTTCTGGCCGCTCTACCGCTTCGATCCGCGCCGCGCTGAAGAGGGCAAGTTGCCGCTGGCACTCGACTCGCGGGCACCCAATGCCTCGCTGGCCGAGACCTTGCGCCACGAGCCCCGCTTCCAGCGGCTGGAGCGCCAGCTGCCGGAGGTGGCCAGCCAGCTCTATGAAGAGGCGGAGCAGGAGGCCAATCGCCGCTTCGCCTGGCTGAGCCAGCTGGCGGGCAAGGAGAGTCCGGCGCAGGAGTAACTCGCGCATGGCTTGATGGCAGCAGCCACTCTATTCGCCAAATAACAATCAGGGCTCCCCGCGGGGAGCCCTGATGCTAGCTATGGTGAGCCAATGTCGGCGCAGGCCAAATCAGGCGCTGATGGAGGCCAGCTCATGGCGTTTAAGAGCGAGCAGGGTGATAA
>OEQX01000317.1_pt1 | contig 11413 bp, 10 predicted proteins | sample 1539851 | NCBI WGS metagenome assembly OEQX01 (sample SAMEA3891238, study PRJEB23780) | metagenome | biome: terrestrial biome; feature: animal house; material: water of meat washing | place: Italy | collected 2015-05-12
GTTTAACGTCAAACCACCCAAGACTTGATCATAAAAAGCACCATTAGCTCCCCTATGCGCTTGTTTTGGTGCAACTCTAAAAACACTTAGAATCACTCAATTAATCCAAAGCTTTACTCTCAACCAATTGATTTATAACAATTATAACCAAAGATAAATCAAATTGATTAGATTGGCATAGATTCTGCATTTTTGTATTCCATCATGTATACAAGTTGGAATGCAAAAAATGAGTCAGAACAAATGCATTGGCTGGACACTTCAAGAATGGCAAACCGCTTATCTCAACCAAGATATTCATCTTGAAGATTTAATCGACTATGTAGCGCAATTACCACAACCTGATCATGCATGGATTTCAATTGCTACAACAGAAATACTTTCCCAACAAATTGAAGCCTTAAAGCAAAAAGCAGATCAAGCCACAGACCTCAGCAAAGAATTACCTTTATACGGCATTCCGTTTGCAGTGAAAGATAACATCGATGTTGCTGGATTTATCACCACGGCCGCATGCAAGGCCCTGACAACTGTTGCTACGCAAGATGCAGAAACCATTCGCCTGCTTAAAAATGCAGGGGCAATTGTTGTAGGAAAAACCAATTTAGACCAATTCGCAACGGGGCTTGTCGGGACACGCTCTCCCTTTGGCGCAGTCAGCAACACGTTTAATGCTGACTATGTCAGTGGTGGCTCTAGCTCTGGTTCAGCCAGTGTTGTTGCTCGTGGCTTGGTGCCCTTTGCACTCGGAACAGATACTGCAGGCTCTGGCCGTGTTCCTGCTGCATTTAACAATATTATTGGGCTAAAACCGACTAAAGGCCGTTTTTCAAATCGTGGGCTACTCCCAGCCTGTAAAAGTTTGGACTGTATTTCGATTTTTGCATTAACGGTAACAGACGCCGACACCATTGCCCAAATGGTAGAACACTACGATGCGCTAGATAGCTATTCACGCCAGCATCCAAAGACTGCACCTGCGAAACTCTCGGCTAAACCGCATTTTGCTATTCCCCAAAAACTGGAATTCTTTGGTGATAACCAAGCTAAATATGCCTTCCAACTGGCTGTAGAACAGTTAAAAGTTCTCGGTGCTGAAATTACTGCAATTGATTTTTCATCGTTTGAACAATTGGCAGCCCAACTCTATCAAGGCTCATGGGTGGCAGAACGTACGGCGGCGGTTGCCGAATTATTGGCTCAGCAGCCTGAGGTTTTCGATCCGACAGTGCGCACAATCATTCAAAAAGGTCATGATTTTAGTGCAGTTGATGCCTATAACGCGGAGTACTTAAAGCAAGACTTAAGCCGAAAAATTCAAGATACTTTAGCCCAATTTGATGCATTGATTGTTCCCACCTCCCCAACCATTCATACTCTTGCGGAAATGGAACAGTCACCGATTAGTCTGAACTCTGAGTTTGGGACTTATACCAATTTTACCAACCTCGCCGATTTAAGTGCCCTCGCCCTGCCCGCGGGTTTCCGCACCGACGGTTTACCTTTCGGCATCAGCCTAATTGCACCTGCATGGTATGACCAAGCCCTGATTGAATTTGGGAAAATTTGGCAGACGCATTTGAACTTAAAGCTGGGGGCTTTAGACCGATATGCATCTATTCCAAAGCTACAGAACACAGTCTCTCCACATCATATCCGTGTTGCGGTGGTTGGCGCACACCTGACTGGAATGCCGTTGAACTTCCAATTGCTCACACGTGATGCTGTGCTTGTGGAAACCACGCATACCGCTGAGCACTATGCCCTGTTTGCACTGAATGGCACGATCCCGCCTAAACCCGGTCTAGCCCGAGTCGATGAACACGGTCAGCAGATCATTGTTGAACTGTGGGATGTACCGACCGCTCGCTTTGGCGAATTTGTCGCAGAGATTCCGACACCACTGGGCATGGGCAATGTCGAACTGGCAGACGGTCGATGGGTGAAAGGTTTCATTTGTGAACCTTATGGCTTAAACGATGCCGAAAACATCAGTCACTTTGGCGGTTGGCGCACCTATATCCAACACCGTAACAATTCAAAAGTAGAACAAGCTTAGTCAAATTTAGGAATTTTAAAATGTTTAAAACTGTATTGATTGCAAACCGTGGCGAAATTGCCGTACGTGCAATTCGCACTTTAAAAAAACTGGGGATGACCAGTGTAGCGGTATATTCAGACAGTGACCGTTACGCACAACATGTCAAAGACGCGGACATTGCCATTGCTCTAGACGGCTTAAAACCATCCGACACTTATTTAAGCATTGAAAAACTGATTCAAGCCGCACAAAAAACGGGGGCTGAAGCTATTTTCCCCGGCTATGGCTTTTTATCAGAAAGTGCTGAATTTGCAGAGGCTTGTGAGAAAAATAATATTGCCTTTATGGGGCCAACCGCGACACAAATTTTAGAGTTTGGTTTAAAACACCGTGCACGTGAACTAGCTGCCGCTGCACAAGTGCCTATGACACCAGGGACAGGGTTACTTGAAAGCTTAGATGAGGCAATTTCTGCAGCTACAGAGATTGGTTACCCCATCATGCTGAAAAGCACCGCAGGCGGCGGTGGTATTGGTCTTACCCGCTGTGATAATGAACAAACCTTAGTTGAAGCTTATGAAAGCGTCAAACGTTTAGGCGCACAATTTTTTAAAGATTCGGGCGTATTTTTAGAACGTTTTATTGACCGTGCGCGTCATGTCGAAGTTCAGATTTTTGGTGATGGTCAAGGTCAAGTGGTTGCATTGGGCGAACGCGACTGTTCATTGCAACGTCGTAACCAAAAGGTGGTGGAAGAAACCCCTGCGGCTCATCTGCCCGAAGCCACACGTCAAAAACTACACCAAGCAGCAGTTGAACTAGGCAAATCGGTCAATTACCGCAGCGCAGGTACGGTCGAATTTATTTATGATGCTGCACGCGATGAATTTTACTTCCTTGAGGTCAATACCCGACTACAAGTGGAACATCCTGTCACTGAGATGGTGACGGGTTTAGACCTGATTGAATGCATGCTTAAAGTCGCTGCGGGCGATGCACTGGATTGGACTGCACTTAGCAACATCCAACCGCAAGGTGCGGCGATTGAAGTGCGTATTTATGCAGAAGATCCAGTTAAAAACTTCCAGCCCAGCCCGGGTGTACTGACCGAAGTTGTATTTCCAGACAATTGTCGTGTTGATACATGGGTTTCAACAGGAACAGAAATTTCGCAATATTTTGACCCGATGATTGCCAAAATCATCGTACATGCGAACACCCGTGCACAAGCCATTGAGCAACTAAAAAATGTACTCTCTCAAACTCGTTTAAATGGCATCAGCACCAATTTAGACTATGCACATAGCGTGATCTCTGATGAACGCTTTGCACAAATGCAAATCTGGACACGCTTGCTAGATGACTTTGACTACGTACCGAATGTGATTGAAGTACTCCAAGCTGGCACCCAAAGCTCAATTCAGGACTTTCCGGGACGTGTTGGCTATTGGGATATCGGTGTACCACCATCGGGTCCTATGGATGACTATGCTTTTCAATTGGCCAATCAAATTGTAGGGAATGATGCTAGCGCAGCAGGTTTCGAGTTCACTCTTCAAGGCCCAAGCCTCAAGTTCCACCAAGACAGTGTGATTGCACTGACAGGTGCGCCATGTCCTGCGCAACTGGATGATAAGCCCGTGACCTTTTGGCAGCCGATTCACATTTGCGCAGGTCAAGTACTCAGCTTAGGACAGGTCGAGTCTGGTTGCCGTAGCTATTTAGCAGTGCGTCATGGACTCGATATCCCCCTATATTTGGGCAGTCGTTCGACTTTTGCTTTAGGTAACTTTGGCGGGCATGCAGGACGCGTGCTTCGTGCAGGTGACATGATCAAACTCGTCAACACAACCCATCCAAATAGCGATACACCTTTAGCCACGCAAGAACCACAGGCTCTATCTCCTGCACTGATTCCAAGCTATGGCAAAGAGTGGAAAATTGGGGTGCTGTATGGACCACATGGTGCACCTGACTTCTTTAAACCCGAATATATTGAAGAGTTTTTTGCATCTGAATGGACCGTACACTTTAACTCCAACCGTCTAGGCATCCGACTGTCAGGGCCAACACCAAGCTGGGCACGTGAAAATGGCGGTGAGGCAGGACTTCACCCATCGAATGTCCATGACTGTGAATATGCCATTGGTGCGATTAACTTCACAGGCGACTTCCCTGTCATTTTAGCCAAAGATGGACCAAGTCTGGGAGGTTTCGTTTGCCCTGTAACCATTGCCAAAGCTGAACTTTGGAAAGTGGGTCAGCTTAAAGCCGATGATAAAATCAGCTTTTATCCTTTAACTGTTGAACAAGCCAATGCCTTAGAACAACAACAAATTGAACGGATCGAAAACTTTGCCCACGCAGCCCTTAATTCTGAGCCGCCAAGCAGTGACATTCCGCCATCCGCAATTCTTGCCAGCTTAGAGGCAACTGATGTGTCTCCACGCACGGTATACCGCCAAGCGGGTGACAGCTATATCTTACTGGAGTACGGTGACAACGTTTTAGACTTGGCGCTACGCTTACGCGTTCATCAGCTCATGCAACTCATTCGCGCGGCTAATATTAAAGGCATATTGGAACTGTCCCCCGGTGTACGCTCGCTGCAAATCAAATACGATGGACTCACGCTTCCACAGCATCAATTGATCGAATTTCTACTCAAGCTTGAACAACAAATGGGAGATTTAAGCCAAATCAAGATTCCGTCACGGATCATTCATCTCCCAATGGCATTTGAAGACAGTGCAACTTTAGGTGCTGTTGAACGCTATCAAGAAAGTGTCTGTGCCAAAGCACCTTGGCTACCAAACAATGTTGATTTTATTCAACGCATAAATGGTTTAGACAGCCGAGAGCAAGTCAAAGAAATTATTTTCAATGCCCATTACCTCATTTTAGGCCTCGGTGATGTCTACCTCACCGCCCCATGTGCAGTCCCGATTGACCCACGCCATCGCTTATTAAGCTCGAAATACAACCCTGCCCGTACCTTTACCGCTGAAGGCACCGTGGGCATTGGCGGGATGTATATGTGTATCTACGGCATGGACTCTCCGGGAGGCTACCAACTGGTCGGACGCACCCTCCCCATCTGGAATAAATTTAAAAAGAACAAACAGTTTGGCGACAAAGAATGGTTCCTAAACTTCTTTGATCAAATCAAATACTTCCCCGTATCTGAGTCAGAGTTAGAGCAATGGCGTGCCGACTTTGAAAATGGTCAAGCACAAATTCAAATTGAAGACACTGAATTTGACTATGCAGCGTATTTACAACTACTTGAAGATGAAAAAGACAGCATTGCCGAGTTTAGAGCACAGCAACAACACGCTTTTAGTGCTGAAGTGGGCTTATGGAAAGAAAGTATTGATCATCAAGAACATCTGATTACAGAAGTACCTGATGAGACCGACTACAGTGCCTATGCAGCGCTGCATGCTTCGATGACAGGTAATATTTGGAAAATATTAGTGGAACAAGGTCAGATTGTGAAAAAAGGTGAAACCATTGCTATCATTGAAGCCATGAAAATGGAATTACCGGTGTACGCTGCGGATGATGGTACTGTCAAAGCCATTATTTGTCGGGCTGGACAAACCGTTCATAGCGGTGAGCCTTTGGTTTATATGGAATAGTACATGCCTAATATGACACGTGTAGGTTCAAGTTCAGACAATTTGTCTGAACTGGTTTACCAGCAAATAAAAAACGATATTTTTGATTTCAAATTGATGCCGGGTGAACGTTTTACCGAATCCGAAATCGCCTTGAACTATCAGGTCAGTCGTACGCCTGCACGGCAAGCGCTATATCGTCTGCAACAAGAAGGCTATGTAGAGGTAGCATTTCGTAGTGGCTGGACTGTCCGTCCGTTGAACTTACAATACTACGATGAGCTGTATGAACTACGCATTATGATTGAGCAGTATGCAATTCGAAAGTTATGCAGCAGTGCATCTCAGCCATCGAAGGAAATGAAACACCTACACAAAATTTGGATGGTTGCACCTGAGCAGTATCTGTCAAGTTTAAAAGCCATGGCGAAAATTGATGAAGATTTTCACTGTGCGTTGGTTCGTGCCATTGGCAATCAAGAAATGATCAAAATTCACCAAGAAGTCAGTGAAAAAATTCGCTTTATTCGTCGCCTCGATTTTTCAAAAACAGATCGGATTGAAGCCACCTATGCGGAGCATCAAGCCATTTTGAACTATATAGCACAACAACAGACGGAGCTTGCAGTTGAAAAGATCAGCACTCACATTCAACAAAGTCGAGATGAGGTAAAAAAAATTACCTTAGGTATGCTCAGTCAGCATGCTGTTGTGAAAGCAAGTCGCTAAGCACTCAATCAACATTCCACTCTCAAATAAAAAAGGCGCCTCATGCGCCTTTTCTTAAACCTTTGGACTTAAGCAGGAATACGCAGCACTTGGCCTGGGAAAATATCATCTGCATCTTTCAACAACGGACGGTTGGCCTCAAAAATTTTATTGTATTGGTTGGCATCACCATAAAATGCTTTGGAAATTTTTGATAGATTATCGCCCGATTTAACCGTGTAGAACTTACTTTCAGCTTCAGGGCTAGCCACAGTGAGTTGATCATCGACTTGTGCCACATGGTCAATATTACCGACGGCTAAAACAATCTTTTCTTTATCAGCTTGAGTCTGAACTTGCCCTTTCACGGTCGCCAAATCCGTGGTGGAGTTATAGCTGACTGAAAGTCCCGTCACAGGTAAGCCCAATGCTTTGATATGACCCAATAACTTGTTGGCAATTTCTTGAGCAGATGGCTCTGCTGGTGTGCTTGGTGCGGCTTGAGGCTCGGCTGGTGCTGTGTTTTTCTTACCAATGCCTTTAACAAAATCAAAAAGACCCATGTGTATGCTCCATCTTGTTATATCAGTGTTGTTATATTGAATGCTCAAAAATGAGACACCCTTTTTTATACCCAAAAAAGACAACAGATTTGGTAGCGAATAGTCCTCTTAAGGTAAAGCTTTGTAAGTTAGCCCAGTAAATATTAGATTTTAAAGGTGAGTTAGGCGCTTTGCGTTTTTTGAAAGGCATAAAAAAGCCACCCAAGTGGGTGGCTTTTCCATTCAGCAAAGCTGAAACAATATGTATTAACCTAGTTTCTTAGAAACGTAGTCAATCGCAGATTGTACAGTTGTGATTTCGTTAGAATCTTCATCTGGGATTGTGATGTCAAAGTCGTTTTCGAAAGACATAACAAGCTCAACAAGGTCTAAAGAGTCAGCACCTAAGTCATCCATGAAAGATGCTTCGTTTTTGATTTCTTCAGCCTTAAGACCAAGTTGTTCTGCAACTGCTTGCTTGATGCGTTGTTCGATATCGCTCACAGGAATTCTCCTCATTGCTTGTGGCGTTTTTAATGCCGTTAGTTTAATTGAATCTTTAAAATTTTGAAAGTTTATCCATCAGCCAATTAGCTCATGTATAGACCACCATTTACATGCATTACCGTACCAGTAATGTAATTTGCTTTGTCTGATGCCAAGAAGCTCACCGCATTTGCAATATCTTGTGGATCACCTAAACGGTTCAAGGCCACTTGATCGCTCATTTTTTTACGGATGTCTTCGCTTAATTGCTCAGTCATTTCTGTTGCAATAAAACCAGGCGCCACTGAGTTTACAGTGATTTGACGGCTGCCCATTTCTTTTGCAAGGCTACGGCTAAATGCTTCAATACCAGCTTTCGCTGCTGAATAGTTGGCCTGACCTGGGTTGGCAAAATGCGCAACCACAGAACTAATATTAATAATTCGTCCAAAACGCGCTTTGGTCATACCCTTTAAAACACGTTTCGACAAACGGTAAACTGCTTTTAAATGGATATTTAAAATGTCATCCCAGTCATCTTCTGACATACGAAGTAACAAATTATCTTTGGTAATCCCAGCATTGTTCACCAAAACCAACACAGGGCCATAGTTTTGTTCAATGTCAGTGACAAGCGCATCAATGGCAGCACCATCACGAACATCGAGCACTTTACCTGCACCGTGTTCACCGAAGCTTGCAGCCAGTTTTTCTGCACCTGACTCAGATGTCGCAGTACCCACAACAAAATAACCGTCTTGAATAAGTTGCTGAGCGATGGCAGCACCAATCCCTCGACTTGCACCTGTCACGAGTGCAATTTTGCGTTCCTGTGTCATGCAATTTTTCCTTCAGCCACTAAAATGGCATTTAGTGCATCTTCCAAGCGTGATTTACTATCGAGTGGAAATGCTTTTTCAATATTAGGTAGACGTTTTGCCAAGTTTGCCAAAACATTGCCTGGACCACACTCTGCAACATATTGGATCCCTTGATCCTGAATAAACTGCATTGTTTTGGTCCACTGTACAGACTCATATAACTGAGCGGTAAGTGCTTGGCGGACTTGTGCTACATCTGTAGCAATTTCCGCGCCCACATTTTGTATTACAGGTATGCTAGGCAGCTCAATGGCAGTTTGTTCCAAAGCTTCTGCGAACTGTTCTGCAGCAGGCTTCATCAATGAACAATGCGATGGAACAGAAACTGGGAGTGCAATCGCTTTGCCGCTGTTTTCTTTGGCTAAAGCCATGACTGCTTCAACCGCTGCTTTTTCACCCGCAATGACCACTTGACCTTGAGCATTGTAGTTAGCCGCTTCAACCGAACCCTCAGCCTGACTCGAAACCTGTTGGCATAAAGCAACAACTTGCGCATCGTCCAAACCTAAGATGGCCGCCATTGCGCCCTTTCCTTGCGGTACAGCACTTTGCATTAACTTGCCACGCAAGTTTACCAGCTTGACTGCATCGCCTAAGCTTAGACTTCCAGCTGCAACCAACGCACTGTATTCACCAAGTGAGTGTCCCGCCAAATACTTTGGTGCAACACCACCAAGTTCTAACCATACACGCCACAAAGCAATGCTGGCAGTTAACAATACCGGTTGGGTAAATTCAGTTTGGTCTAAACCTTCACCAGATTGTGCAATGTGCCACAAATCGAATCCAACCGCTTTAGAGGCTTCTGCAAATGTTGCTTCAACACTGGCAAATTGTTCTGCCAATTCAGCCAACATGCCAACCTTTTGTGAACCCTGACCGGGAAATACAAAAGCTGTTTTTGTTGCCTGAGCGACTTGATCAAGTTGTTTCGCAGACATAAAAAAGTCCTTTCTTGTCTTTGCTCTCGTTTATGGAGCGAAAATTTAACACTTAATTTAGGTCGATGTAATTGCCAAATACAACAAAAACAGCAGCGATAAAAATTCGACAACAAAAAAAGGGAGCTTTACGCTCCCCTTTTTTCGACTAAGCTTTAAGCTTAATGCTTCGACAATTATTCAGCAGATGCTTTAGCGAATAATTGACGACCACGGTAGATACCATCTTTAGATACATGGTGACGACGGTGAATCTCGCCAGTAGCTTGGTCTACAGTTAATGCATTCTCGGTTAAAGCGTCATGTGAACGGCGCATGTCACGGCGAGAGCGACTTTTACGGTTTTGCTGAACGGCCATGATGGCTCCTTACAAATCGAAAAATATGGATCAGAACAAATTCAGTTGTCTTATACGGAAGAGTATAACACAAAAATTAGTTAAGTTTACCCTTCAAACTTGCCAAAACATCAAACGGATTATCCCGCTTTTCTTCAACAAGCTCTTCAACGGCAGGTTGGTGCTTATGTTCACAAGCGTCATGCTTAGCAGACAAAGGCATCAACAATAACAATTCATCTTCTATCAGAGACAGTAAATCAGCCGTCGCAGGCGCATCATAGCTACCTTTCGTCGTTGCTTCACTTTCACCTAAGACGATGAAATCAGCATCCTCATCCAAGCGCTCTATCAGTGACTCATCATCCACTAGAGCTAGATGAAAATCTGAAACGAGTTCAATGTTTACCGTGCCTAAACAGCGCTGGCATTCCATTGGAACATTCGTTTCAACGTGACCATCTAGCCATACAATACGATGATACGCATCCATTGATAGCTTACAGTCTATGTTAATCAATTGATCATCAATTGATCCAACAGCTTCACGGGCTATACGAGCAAAGCGAGACAATGGCAGTGTTCCTGACCATGTAAAGCCTTGTTCGGCCCATTTAAACGGCTCAATCTGTGCCGGAAAGGTATTTGCTGACATAATTAAGGCGGCAATTCTACAAATTCATCAGTACTCTGTCAAAGATTAAGATACAATTTTGTACTTATTTAGACAGACCATTTGGGTAACTTAAGTCATGCATCTGTTGCAGCCGCAAACAGAAGTGAGTATTTCATCACTTGTGAGCACAATTTCAACTGTCGATTCTGACATTTCAAACCGCCAAGTGCAACTCTCGACGTGGGAGAATTTGTGTACAGAAGCAGAACAAGTTGATTGGCTCATCTTACACTTTAATCGTTGGTTTTCCCACCTGAATGTCAACTTGGTTAAAGGTGACTTTGAACCTGAATATTTTCCCGCTATAGAAATTACCCCTGCACGTATCCAATTTGCCCATGGTTTTTTTAATAGTGCCCTGCATGAAATCAGCCATTGGAGCATTGCAGGAAACAAACGTCGTCTACTCCCCGACTTAGGCTACTGGTATGCACCCGATGGTCGCACAGCGGAACAACAAGCTTTATTTGAACAGGTTGAAATTAAACCGCAAGCCATTGAATGGTTATTTGCCACAGCTTTTGGTCGGAAGTTCCGTGTTTCCTTAGACAATCTGACTGGTGAAGGAGGTGACGGCAACCGCTTTAAAGACCATGTTTTCGCTCAAGTTCAGGCTTATTTTTCAGGCCAAGCCCAATTACCGCGCGATGCGAAACACTTCATTGACTGTATTTGCCTATGTACTCGTGCTGGCAAAACATTACAGAGCGATGAATTTCAAAGAGAAATGCTCGACTAAATTTAGCACGATTCACATTTTGGTCATTGAACATCACCGAGATAAAGCGCGATAATGTTGAAAAAACCATCAGGAGATAAAAACGATGCTTCATTTAAGAGTCCATCCTGATAACCCTCAAGCACGCTCAATCAGCCAAGCAGTAGAACGGATTCGCGCAGGCGATGTGGTGGTGTATCCGACCGATGCCGCTTATGCTATTGGCTGCCAGATTGGGAATAAAAATGCCATGGAGCGGATTGCTCAAATTCGCGGCCTTGGGGCCAAACATCAATATGCCATCATTTGTGCAGATCTTTCCGATATTGCTACTTACGCCAAAGTGGACAATGCCATGTATCGTTTACTGAAAAACAATACACCAGCCGTGACCACGTTCATTTTGCCTGCAACCAGTGAAGTGCCTAAACGCTTGATGCATCCGAAGAAAAAAACCATTGG